>RCND010001412.1_pt1 | contig 13559 bp, 15 predicted proteins | sample 2041351 | NCBI WGS metagenome assembly RCND01 (sample SAMN09708230, study PRJNA481090) | Marine sediment metagenome, whole genome shotgun sequencing project. | biome: marine sediment; feature: ocean; material: sediment; isolation source: Sewage treatment plant 12B marine sediment (STP12B) ...
GCTGCATACAGGTTTGATTGATTGCCTGTAAATCAGTATCTTTTGTTGAAAATCAACCTTCAACATGAAAAAACTGATTCCATTTTCCTATCTCCTTCTTTTTTGTTTAATAGGATGTCAACCATCCAATGAAAAAAATAATAGTATTTCAGTTTCCTTTGCTGAAACCGTTAATTCAGAACAATTGGACGGTCGATTATTATTAATGCTCTCGAATAATGACGAAAAAGAGCCTAGATTCCAAATTAATGACGGTTTGAATACACAACTAATATTCGGAATGAATGTGGATGGCATGACTCCAGGAGAAACTATAAATTTTGATGATTCAGTTTTTGGGTACCCTTATTCAAGTCTTTCCAATGTGCCTCCGGGTGAGTATAATGTGCAGGCCTTATTGCATGTTTATGAGACTTTCGATCTTTCAACGGGTCATACGGTCAAGCTACCCATGGATAATGGCGAAGGTCAACAATGGAACAGGTCTCCAGGTAATGTATATAGCAAACCTTTCATAATAAATGTAACTGAGAAGGGTATCCATAATGTTGCTGTGGTCATGGACCAAGTCGTTCCACCGATTGAAGAGCCAGCGGATACTGAATGGATAAAACATATAAAAGTGAAATCTGAAAAACTATCCGAATTCTGGGGTAGGGATGTATATTTAGGTGCCCATGTGTTATTACCCAAAGGATTCAATGAACATCCGGAAGCCAAATATCCTTTGATGGTCTTCCATGGTCATTTTCCATCCGATTTAGGAGGCTTTAAGACTACTCCCCCGGATCCTAATATGAAACCGGAATACTCCGCCCGCTTTAACATGGAAGGCTACAATATTATCCAAGAGCAGGAATCATACGATTTTTATAAACGATGGAATGAACCTGATTTTCCAAGGTTTCTGATTATTGAAATACAACATCCTACCCCTTATTACGACGATTCATATGCAGTGAATTCTGCCAGCCAAGGTCCTTATGGTGATGCTATCACCTATGAGCTTATTCCTGAAATTGAAAAACAATTCAGGGGAATGGGCGAAGGGTGGTCACGCTTTTTATACGGAGGTTCAACGGGCGGCTGGGAGGCCTTGGCAGTGCAAGTCAAATATCCAGAGGAATACAATGGCTGTTTCGCAGCTTGTCCCGACCCTATTGATTTTAGGGCCTATTGCCTTACCAATATATACGAGGATGAAAATGCATATTACTATAAAAGTGAACACAAAAAACTTGAAGTGCCTGCGCATCGCAATTATTTGGGCCAAATACAATCTACTTTGCGTCAGGGAAACCATCTAGAATTGGTTTTGGGTGATAAGTCACGATCAGGGCAACAATGGGATATTTGGGAAGCAACCTATTCGCCCCAAGGTGACGATGGCTATCCTGTTCGACTTTGGGATAAAATGACCGGAGATATTGACCATAAGGTCGCTGAATATTGGAAAGAGAATTTTGATCTTCGATATATTTTAGAACGCGATTGGGACAAATTGGGCGATAATCTAAAAGGTAAAATACATATTTATTGTGGCGATATGGATAATTATTATCTCAATAATGCCGTGTATTTAATGGAGGATTTTTTAGAGAACACAACGGACCCCTATTATGAAGGCGAGGTAACTTATGGCGATAAAGCAGAGCATTGTTGGAACGGTGATCCTGAACAACCAAATGCCATTAGCCGTATGCGATATAACTCAATGTACGTTCCAAAAATCATGAAGCGTATAGCTGAAAGTGCGCCTAAAGGAGCCGATTTAACAAGCTGGAGATATAAATAGTAAAATGAAGAATAAGACGAACAAAGTTTCTTGGTTTGTATTTGTTGTTCTGGCCATAGCAGTTGGGTTATATCCCCTGACCTATTTTGTTGTAGATAGGGAGTTTGGTCTTCTAGCATCCAAAAGTGATGAATTACTTACCAATACGCTATGGAATATTGGATTCTATGGGCATATTTTACTCGGTGGATTGGCCCTACTAATAGGATGGATGCAGTTTAGTAAGAAGCTTAGAAATGCAAATTTAAAAATGCATAGAAATGTTGGTAAGCTTTATCTCATCGCTGTGGTAATTAGTGGTATTTGCGGAATTTATATTGCCTTTAATGCCACCGGAGGTATTATAGCTTCATTAGGATTTATCAGTCTGGGTATATTTTGGCTTTTCACAACTTTAAGAGCATATATCGCAGTTCGTAATAAAGACATATCCTTGCACAAAGGCTTTATGATCTATAGTTATGCAGCTTGCTTTGCTGCAGTAACGCTGCGAATTTGGTTGCCTATTTTGAATATTGTTTTTGAGGACCTTGATGTTGCTTACCGCATTGTGGCATGGTTATGTTGGGTTCCCAATATAGTATTTGCTTTTTTCTGGGTCCGAAGAAAGGGATTGATTATAGGGTGATTGATCCAATGTTAGGATCAAACTCAACGGTGCTGAAGTAAAATTTTGGGATTTATTATTAGTTGGCTTCAAATAAATGTATTTTTAGTAGGTCCGTACCAATTTATTAAACAATAAAATAAAATAACCATGACAACGATGATCATTCTACTCGGTTTAATAGTTCTAAGCGCATTATTGCTTGTTGGAATATTCAATCGATTTGTAAAAAACAGGAATACGGTAAATGATGCCTGGAGTAATATCGATGTGGCATTGAAACGTCGGTACGATTTAATCCCCAATCTAGTGGAAACAGTCAAAGGGTACGCAAAACATGAAAAATCGACACTGGAAGAAGTTATAAATGCCCGTAATGCGGCTATGCAGGTACCAAAGGGGGACATCAAAGCACAGATCAAGGCCGAGAATCAGTTACAACAAAGCCTGCGAAGTATTTTTGCCTTAGGTGAAGCTTACCCAGATTTAAAGGCCAATGTAAATTTTCTCGATTTACAGGGGAAATTGAATTTAATCGAAGAGAATCTGGAACGTAGCCGTCGTTATTACAACGGAACCGTAAGGGATAATAATACGTATGGCGAGAGTTTTCCCGGGGTACTTTTTGCAGGAATGTTCAAATACCAACATTTCGACTTTTTCGAAGTAGATGAGGTAAGTAGGGCGAACGTAAAAGTGGATTTTTCTTGAGCCCTTGTAGGTTAGAAAGAGATCGCTTTATTTAAAGGAAACAAGAGTCTGGAAAATCAAAACCATAATAAAATAAGCTATTGTATACGATATGACCTTATTTTGGACGAATTTCACGACTGATTATCCACCTACCAACGCCAAGATCAGATCATTGGAATCTTGCAGCCAAATAAGAATCTACAATTTGTGGTCTAAAGATTCCGGGGTGGTATGAAAAACTGAATTTTAATCGATGAAAAAGATTTTTTTGGTTCTATTCATGATCCTTCCCATATGTAATGGGTACGCGCAGGATTTCACAGTGCGTAATTATTCGGTCGAGATATTCATTCATCAAGAGGGCTATTTCGATGTTGTAGAAAATTACGACCTCAACTTTGAAACAAATAAACATGGAATTTACCGGACGATACAAACCAACTACGACCTTATAGATCCGGAAGGGAATGCACAGAAGAGGCGAATAAAAATCCGCAAAATAAAGGTGCCGGATTACAAATTCGATGCCCCATTTGACTTTGTCCAGAAATTAAGTGATCAAATAGACATTAAAATCGGGGATGAGGATATAACATTGATTGGGCCACAGCATTATCAAATCAACTATCGGGTCTACAATGCCTTTCTTTTTACAGATTCACAAATCAGGTTTTATTGGAATATAAAACCCGGTAACTGGCAGGCCAATTTTCATCAAATCACTTTTAGGGTCCATGTCCCAGATGAAATAGGGCTCAGCAAAGAGAATAGTTTTGTTTATTCTGGTTTCAGTGGAACCTCCACTACTAGTGGGGATTTCAAGGTGCAGTTTGACAAAGGGATAATGGAAGGATCAAGTATTGAAAATTTCGTATCACACCCAGGTGAAAGTGTGACCGTTTTGATCAACCTTCCGGCCAACGCTGTTAAAGAGATTAAACCCTTATGGCCATTTTGGAATGAATATGGCTGGCTGTTCTTGGTTGGGGTGTTGATTGCCGCATTCTATCTTGTTTGGAAGAAATTTGGTAAGGATGAACGGGTTGTACGCACTACTAGTTACTACCCCCCGGAAGATATAGATCCTGCAATGGCTGGCTTCCTCATTGATGATAAAGGGGACAATGCAGATTTGATCTCTTTGCTGCCCTATTGGGGATCCAAAGGGTATTTACGGATTGAGGAGTTGCCTAAAAAAGGGCTGTTTGGAAAAAAGGACACCAAACTTATCCGTATAAAACCATTGCCGAACGAGGCGGTGGATTATGAACTGAAGATATTCAATGGGCTGTTTGGCAATGATCAGGGCAAAGATGCTGCCGAAGTGCTGGTAAGTAGCCTTAAAGACACTTTTTACACTACTATGTCTGGGGCACATGGTGCGCTAAAGAAAAGGGCACAGCCATATTACGTGGCCGAATCAAAAAAAATACAGGGCATTACCTGGGCCGTTTTAATCGTATTGGCAATAGTGTTGTCTCTGGTCGGATTGGTTTACTGGGGACCCTTGGCTGCTGGAGTTCTTAATATTACCTGTGTCTTGTTGATCATCCTCAATGTCTATATGGTGAAAAAAAATAACCGAGGTAATAGGATGCTTTCCGAATTAAAGGGGTTTAAACAATTTATTAAGGTAGCAGAGGAAAATAAATTGAAAATTTTGATAAAGGACGATCCGGGCTATTTTGAAAATACCATGGGTTATGCACTTGCCTTTGGTATGTTCGACAAATGGGCCAAAAAGTTCGAATCGTTGCACATGCCTCCACCCCAATGGTACTCATCCCCTTCATACAATACATTTAGTATGCACAATTTTTCAAAATCGTTTTCGAATTCCATGGCAATGGCTAAATCGAATATGGTGAGTACCCCTTCTAGCAGTGGCGGTTCCTCAGGAGGTGGTTCTTCAGGAGGCGGATTCGGCGGCGGTGGCGGTGGTAGTTGGTAATGTCCTTTGGCACCTTTGGACAGCTTCTTTAGTAGGGTCGAAGCAGGCGTAAAATTTATAGTGGTCAAGGATTAGCATAATATATAGCGTTGCCCTACCTCGTTAAAACTTTGGGTCCTATCTTTAACTGAGACAGTTGTAAAGGCTAAGGAACCTATTTGCCTTCAGCATGGCCAATACTATAAAAATGTGATATTATATAGGGAAATTCTTTATATAATCTTAAAGATTGAATATTAAAAATATAAAGCTGAATTAAAAAGACATAAAGTAATCAAAGCAGCAATATCCTATTGAATATTGTTTTTGATGACTTTGAGGTTGCCTACCGTATTGTGTCATGGTTATGTTGGGTTCCCAATATAATATTTGCTTTTTTCTGGGTTAAAAAGAGGGGGCTTGTAATAGGTTAAGCCTATTTGGAGTTTCATTAATATCGAATTCTTTGCTATAATACTGACAACAAATCTGACTTCATTTTATTACCTTGTATATTCTTATTTATTGAATAAAAGAACGATACATAATATGAATAAATCACTCATTTCACTCTGCTTGACCTTTGGATTCTTCTTTTTAAGCTACGCTCAAACGGGCAAGGTCTATGATAATCTTACCATGACAAGTAAAATCTTGAAAGGTGAACGTAAATATGCAGTATATCTTCCACCTGACTATGAAACATCAGAGCGAAGTTATCCCGTACTATACTTATTGCATGGTGCTGGTGATGACCAAACAGGTTGGGTACAATTTGGTGAAGTTTTGAGAATTACAGATAATGCCATTAAAGATGGTACGGCAACACCAATGATTATTGTAATGCCAGATGCGAATACAGGCCAACGCGGTTATTTTAACCAAGGTGACTGGAATTATGAAGATTTCTTTTTCGAAGAATTATTACCACATGTTGAACAAAAATATCGCATTAAAGGGGAAAAGCGATATCGTGGGGTAGCAGGACTTTCCATGGGAGGTGGTGGATCTTTTATGTATGCCTTGCATCATCCAGAATTGTTTTCCTCAGCCTGTCCACTTAGTGCTTATGTTGGGCCATTGACTATTGTGGATTTAAAAGAACGGTTCAAACGAGATAACCAACAATATTCAGAGGATGAAATTCAAGCATATTTTGATCGTCACAATGCCATTAATTTACTTGAAAGTGTTCCCTTGGAAGATATAAAATCCGTTCGATGGTATATAGATTGTGGCGATGATGATTTCCTATTTGAAGGCAATAGTCTGGTGCATATTGCCATGAAAAAGAAAGAAATCCCACATGAATATCGGGTTAGGGAGGGAAGACATAGCTGGACATACTGGCGTGAATCCTTGCCAAAAGTCCTGGAGTTCGTGTCACAGGCGTTTCATCAATATTAATATAATGAACAAAAAAAGACTCTTATTACAAGTATTGGCTGCTGTACTTCTATATGTTATTATTTCCTTGATATTGGAAAAAGAATATTCAAACGACATCATAATTCGGGAAGTAATAGAGGGCCTAATCTTTGGAGCCCTATATGGAGTTTTTATTTGGTTTAGGGAAAAATGGAAGCACCGGGAATAATTCCAAAAAGTACTCCTGTTAAGGTAAGTCGGCAAAATAGGGAGCGCTTTTCGCGTTCATTTTAACCAATTACTTGGCGAACAACTGACCCATATCCTTGAAAGCCTTGAACTCCAAAGCGTTGCCGGCTGGATCTAAAAAGAACATGGTCGCTTGCTCGCCGACCAAGCCTTTAAATCGTATATAAGGTTCAATAACAAAGTCTATTCCTTTTGATTTTAACTCCTCTGAAAAAGTCTGAAAAGTGTCCCAAGGTAGTACTACACCATAATGGGGCACAGGCACATCCTTTCCATCCACTGGATTGGTATGTAATTCTTCTTGGGATTTAGGCTTGTAATGTATTACCAATTGATGTCCGAACAGGTTAAAATCTACCCATTGTTCGCTGCTTCGACCTTCTTCACAATTGAGTATTTCGCCATAGAATTTACGGCATTCAGCCAAATTGTGAACAGGTATGGCAATATGGAAAGGAGATACGTTTTGCATGGTGAAATAGTTTGATTAAATGTAGGCTATTTCTATGATTTAATAAAGTCCATTATGCGATGACTCACTTCGTCTTGATGCATGGAATGATCAAATCCATTGGTTTTGAAAAACTTACTGTTTTTCCAAGTGGCATGTACTTGTTCTGAAGCACTAAATGGGGCAATTGTATCCTCTTTATCGTGAATAATAAGTCCTTTTTTTGACAGATGACCTTTAAATAGGGATGTTGAGAATTCATGTATTCTAAATCCAAATTGTTCCTTGAAGTAATCATCCAATCCTGTCATGACCACATCATTGAATTTTAGCAGTTGTTGGTAATGGACCATTATGTCTTGAAGTCTTGATGGAGACCCAATGGTTACGATTTTATCTATTTCTTCATTGGGGTATTTCTCTTGATTATACAAAGAATTCATACCGCCAACAGAATGCCCTATTAATATTTTTGGCTTGTAAAAATCTAGTACAGCTTTCGTACATTCGGTATATAGGGGCACATTAAATATAGCGCCGGAAGAATGGCCATGTGCCGGAGCATCAAAGGCAACAATATTGTAGTCTTCCTTTTTTAGAAAGGAGATTAAGTTGCGCCAACGAAAGGCATTGCTTTCCCAGCCATGCAATAATAAAATTGTTTCTTTATTTCCTTGCCAATGGTAAGTTTGTAACTCTAAATCCATGGCCTTTATTCTGCGGCTTTTAGCTTGTTCCAAAAATCCCTCTTGTTCAGGTCTGACTCTACCTTTTCTGGGTGTACAGAATAGTGCAAAGGCTTTTTCCGCCGCTTTTTTCTTGGAGAAAGTCGCCAATACATTAAAGTAGGTGCCGTAAGCTAACGGAAGGTATTTGTTGAGTTGTTTTCTCATTATTAAGTAAAGGAATTGATTTTTAAAAAATGAATACAGTGTTAAAACCGGTTTTATCAAAAATCTAATCCCAACCAACCATCAAATATTTGATTTTAGCATTGTCTGGAACCTGTACGGCGTCAATATTCGGACTTGAAACATATCTTAGACTTGCAGGTAATTCGCTCTTGTCTATTGTAAAATACACATCGCTGTCTTTAACGAAAATCACAATGTTGTTTATCGAGGTTACGATTTTATGGATGGTATATTTTTCTTTGATGTCCTTGAATGTACTGTTAAGTCCAATACCTCTATCGGTTTTGAATCTTGGGTCGTTAACCCTTACATTCTGGACTTTCGGAATACTATCGGTACTTGGTGTCAAAGTCAAAAGATGACTACCTCCTTTTTCATAGATGTTTATATTTCTAGCGCCAAAACCCAATGACAATTTCATGGTATCCTTTACGATGGAATCTTGGTCATAAATGACACCCAAATCCCGAACAAGACTAATTTTATCAAGTTTGCCAACGGTGGTGTTGGAAATTAGAAAAGTAGTGTCTTTTTCTTCAGTACATTGTGCCATAAACGTAATCGCGAAAATGGCGGTAACAATAAAAATCTTCTTCATATTTTATTATCGCATTACTTTTTTTAATACCCCTAAAACCCCGCGAATAAAAGTGGCACTAGTCAATACCTTGATAATTGGGTTTTGTCTCGTACTTCTTCTGGTAGATGTTCTTCTACTCGTTGGTTTTTCTCTTTCTTTTTCGGCCGCCTTTTCAGCCTTTTCTATTTTTTCATTGAGAATTTCATAGGCACTTTCCCTATCGATTTCTTTGTTGTATTTACCAACCAAGTCAGAATTCTTGATAACAGACCTAAGCTCCCCATCGGTAAGCACATCCATACGACTCATAGGAGCGCGTAAAAGGGTAGCGGCTAATGGTGTTGGTCTACCTTTTTCATCCAAGGCGGAGATTAATGCTTCACCAATACCCAATGAAGTCAATACTTCCTTGGTATCATAATATTCTGAAATTGGATAATTCTCGGCCGTTAATTTAATGGCCTTTCTGTCCCTTGCTGTAAAAGCACGCAAGGCATGCTGTACCTTAAGACCCAATTGTGCTAATACTTCATTGGGTACATCGGTAGGGTTTTGGGTTACAAAATAAAGGCCAATACCCTTAGAACGAATTAATTTAACGATACTTTCAATTTGATCTAATAAAGCTCGTGAGGCTTCCTTAAAAATCAAGTGGGCTTCATCAATAAAAAGTATCAATTCTGGTCTATCACTATCTCCTTGTTCAGGAAAAGTAGAATATATTTCAGCCAGCAAGCTTAACATGAATGTAGAGAATAGCTTTGGACGTTCTTGGATATCCGTTAATCGAATAATGTTTATATAGCCTCTTCCATTTTCATCAATCCTGGTCAAATCATCAACTTCAAAAGATTTTTCCCCAAAAAACAAATCAGCACCTTGCTGTTCCAGTTCAATGATCTTCCTCAAGATGGTACCTGTAGAACTCGTTGAAATTCGACCGTATTCCTTGGCAAATTCTTTCTTTCCTGCTCCAGTGGCGTATTGCAATACCTTTTTAAAATCCTTTAGATCTAAAAGGGGTAATTTATTGTCATCACAGTATTTGAATACTACGGCAACAATCCCCTCTTGGGTTTCGGACAAATCCAATATTCGTGATAAGAGTACAGGTCCGAATTCTGAAACCGTGGCCCGTAATTTAACCCCATCTTGTTCCGAAAGGGAAAGAATCTCAACAGGAAAACTTTTAGGCTCAAACGGAATACCTATTTTTTTATGTCGCTCATCAATTTTAGGATGTCCCGGACTTGGCTGGGCAATACCACTAAGATCTCCTTTAAGGTCCATGAGTAAAACGGGAATACCTTTGTCTGATAAATTCTCTGCAATGACTTGAAGCGTTTTGGTCTTACCTGTACCTGTGGCCCCAGCAATCAGGCCATGACGGTTCAACGTTTTTAGAGGAATCTTTACTAAAGCATTGGTTACAGCTTCACCATCAAGCATTGCTGCCCCCATAGTTATGAAATCACCTTTGGTAGTATACCCTTTTTCTATATGCGTAAAGAATTCGTCTTTGGTACTCATGAAGTCTAATTTTTCATAAAAATAGGGCATTTTTAGGCAACAATAAAACGAGAAGTTAGTACTATCTTTGCCAAATGGTAAATGAGGATGTTTTAGCATTGGTTAACAAAGGATTGATGCTTCCGCTGATGGAAGAATTTTATACAATTCAAGGTGAGGGATATCACAAGGGGACAGCTGCTTATTTTATTCGTGTAGGGGGCTGTGATGTTGGTTGTCATTGGTGTGATGTAAAGGAAAGTTGGAATGCCGAGACACATCCACCAACTGATATTGAAAGTATTGTTGAAAAAGCGGCCAAAAATTCAGATACAATCGTTGTTACTGGGGGTGAGCCTTTAACTTGGGATATGGGACCATTGACCCAAGCTTTGAAAGCAAAGAATGTTCAGACACATATTGAAACCTCTGGTGCTTATGAGCTTACTGGGGATTGGGATTGGATTTGCCTTTCGCCAAAAAAAAATAAGTTGCCTTCAGGTAAAATCTATAACGAGGCCCATGAGCTAAAGGTTATTGTTTACAATAAGCATGATTTGATTTTTGCTGAAGAACAGGCTCTAAAAGTGAACAAGGATTGCATGCTATATCTGCAACCAGAATGGAGTGTCCGGGAAAAGATAATCCCCTTAATTGTTGATTATGTGATGGAAAACCCCAAATGGAAAGTATCGCTACAAACCCATAAGTATTTAAATATTCCGTAGTTGTTATCTGCCACCGTTCGCTTGAAGGTCTAAAACACATTCCAAGCCTAAATCAGGGGTATCAGCGATTCCTTTAGAAGCTCTATTTTCAAGCATTTTTTTCATTCCTGCACCGAACTGCAATTCTGCTCTCATGAGACAACCGTCAACATTGCAATGGTTTTCGGCATCAACATCTTCGTGGTCATTTACTGGTGTTGAACCTAGGTCTACTAGCCCCAATAAATGTCCAAATTCATGGTTTAAAGTAGCGGTCTCTACATCACTTACAGAAACCAAACTACTTTTACTAGCCAAGGTGCGAATGGTATCTTCATAAATAACCATTGAAGTGTTCAAATAAACTGCGCCTAGCGTTACCAAATCTTCTTCTTCCTTGTCATCTTCTGAAGGAGCATCGGCAAAATAAATATAAATGGCTAAGTTACTTCCATCATTATATACCGTTCTATTCTCCTTCTCTAAATCAAAAATCTCGTCAAGTGTGAGTTTTTCTTCATTAGGGGAGGGCAGTTCTTTATATACCAATTCAATATCCTGTTTAAAGGAATGCTGTTTTAGAAAAGAAACAAAGTCGTTCATTGAAGTAGAAGTTGGCCTGAATCCTTCTACATAAGCAATTTCTATCTGTAATTTATCAAAGGTGTTGTTCGAGAGAATCTCGTTGGCAGAATCCCCCGTAGTTTTTAAATTTGCAGTTTTGTCAATTGCTACAGGTATTGTATCGTCATCATTCGAGTTTTTAGAGCAACTAATTGTAATTGCCAAAAACATAATCATAACTGCCAAAAATTGTTTTTTCATCTTTAAATATTTACCGGCCATTGTACTCTCCCTAATTTATGTCGGTTTGTAATGACCATTTTTATTTAACTGCCCATTATGGGCTTTCATTGCCTAATTTTTAGAATGTAAAAAGATAACGCAAAAAACGTGCCTACTAGTATTAACTGAAAGTTAATCTGGCTAAATAGTCGTAATGATTCCCCTCACTTACAAGTTCGCATTCAAATTGACTGTCCCAAGCAGCATTTTGCAAGGTTTTATAATCCAAATATAACCAAGAAAAAGGACTACCTATTTCGCCATTGTATTTCATTGTGAATTCCACTTCACCATAATAAGTTTTCGATTCAGGAATCCAGTACCCACCATCTTTGTCGGCATCGAACATATAAATAATATTGCTGGAATCCAATAGGATTTGACCGTTTGGATTTAAGAGTGATCTGAAATGGATCAAATAAGTCTTTAAAAATTTTAGCTTGCCTACAATGCCAATACCGTTCATTAGCAATAAGAGGGTGTCAAACTTTTGATTCTTAAAATCATGGATTGAGCAATTATGTGTTGATTTTACTCCCCTTTGTTTACATGTTTCTATAGCGCCTTGGGAGCTGTCCAAGGCAGTAACCTGAAACTCTTTTTCTTGGAGATAAAGGCTATGGCTACCAGCTCCACAACCAATATCCAATACGCTCCCTCGGCATAATTGCAATGCTTTTTGTTCAATTACGGGCATTTCCTCATAATTCCTAAAGAGATAGGGTACAGGTATTATATCCTCTTCATCCAATGATGAAAACGTCTTTATATCTTCAATGTAATTGCCTTTTTGATAATCCAATAATGCTTTCCCGAAAATATCCATTGGCTTATAATACCAATTTAATTATAAAATAACCCATTTAGAATCGTTCATTTCCCGTTTTACTTTCTTGCTCATAATTTCCATAGCTATGGCTATGCAAACCAATCGCCGTGTCGTAAAACGAAAAAGCAACTTCATCTTCTGTGCGCCATTTTATAATTAAACTGGTATAATTCGTACTTTGCATGCAAAAATGGGGCTTTTAGGTCATTCTAAAAAACTGATAATGCATCACATCAAGAAATTTTTATTTTGTCTTTTTTTGATCCCTATGGTATTCAGTGCGCAGGAAGCAACCTATGCCAAAAATATTGCCGATTATTTGGATATTAATGGAACAATGTTGCAGTACGAATTTACCTATAGTGAATTGCTAAAAATCATTAGCAAGCAAGAAGTACTTACTACTGAAATTACCAAGGTTTCTGAAAGCAGGAGTAAGGGTTTATACGAAACTTCATTAAGCTTGTTAAATAATGGATGAAGTCCTAAAACAACTTCCCCTTAAGGCGAAAGAGAAGCATACTGAGAATAAGAAGTTTTTTGCAAAATTAAAAAAAAGGCCTCCCAAAAATCTCGATTTTGTAATGCAAGAATTGCATGAGGACGAGTTTCAAAGAACCGATTGTCTTACATGTGCAAATTGTTGTAAAACTACAGGACCGCTTTTTACCAATAACGATGTAGCGCGTATTTCGAAACATTTTCGAATGAAACCACAACAGTTCATAGAGCAGTATTTGCGTATAGACGAGGACCATGACTATGTGCTTAAGCATGTCCCCTGTACTTTTTTAGGAGCTGATAATTATTGTTCTATTTACGATGTTCGGCCCAAGGCTTGCCGTGAGTTTCCGCATACAGACCGTAAAAAATTCCAACAAATAAGTAATCTCACACTTAAGAACGTTGCCATTTGCCCTGCGGCTTATAATATTGTTGAAGCCATGAAAAAGAAATTGCCCAATTAATCGTAAAGCAGGTATTTGGCTCTTAATTTCTTGAATTTACCTAAATCGGACTGCCAGGATTTTTTAATTTCTTCCTCGGAAAGGCCAGCTTCAATTTGTTGCTGAAGTTTTTC
>RCND010001414.1_pt1 | contig 13557 bp, 14 predicted proteins | sample 2041351 | NCBI WGS metagenome assembly RCND01 (sample SAMN09708230, study PRJNA481090) | Marine sediment metagenome, whole genome shotgun sequencing project. | biome: marine sediment; feature: ocean; material: sediment; isolation source: Sewage treatment plant 12B marine sediment (STP12B) ...
GAGCTGTACAAGATTCCTGTTTTCGCCCAAGCGCTCCACATTGCAGGGATAATCAAGATCGACCGTGGTGCCGGAGCCCGCTCCTACGCCGCGATCAACGAGGGCGTCGCCAAAGCCAAAGAAAATGGCTACTCGCTGATCGTGTTTGCCGAAGGAACACGCAGCCGCGATGGAGATCTTCACCCCTTCAAAAAGGGTGCGTTTCGGATGGCAATCAGTACCGGGCTGCCGGTGGTGCCGGTGACGGTCAACGGCACATGGGATGTATGGCCGCCGGAATCGAAGCTGTTCTACAAAGGCCATGCCGACGTTTTCATTCACGAGCCAATCCCGACCGCAGACCTGGCCCCCTCGGATATCGAAACGCTCCGGGAACGGGTGTATGAAATCATCGCTGCGGATTTCTCGAGACATCAGTCGTAGACCCCTGTCATGTAAGTCTTACCGTCCACAACCGCACATAAGAATGCCCCTGCGGAAGTGACCAGCTGATACCGATCCGAGGGGTGTTCCCCGTCCCACCAACGGCCGACTTTGCGCCATGGGCCCGCCCAAGAAATGATTTCGACCCAACGGCTGCCAAGCCGTACCCGAGTGGGAATACCCCCATCCCACTCGACCTCAAGGGGAAAGGGGTCCGGAGGTACCAACGCCGGCATCGGTGCCGGCACCTGTCCCGGCCAAGGAGCCTGCGGGTCACGCTCGGGAGAGGGAGGGGTTTCTCCCCATCGATACCAAAGAGACCGTTCTCCGGGATCCCTGCCCCCTTGGGGAATAGCCTGGAGCACCTCGTCGTTGCCGACGATGGCTTGGGTCTGGGCAAAAGCTCGTTGTGCTTCAGCCGTAGAAAGAGCATCCTCGTCAAGCACAAGCTGGCGACCGTGATCAGACAGGTCGGCAGGCACGATCCGGAGACGAACCAGCCCCCCTCTGATGCCGGGCCCGCTCCGGAACCGGGCAGTGTCGAGCCAAGCTTGTAACTGCCAACGGACCCGCTCGCCCAGCATCCGTTCGTCGAAGGGGTCGGCGCTTCTCCACGTCCGGTTTCGGATGGTTCCGTCTGCTGCCTCCGCCTCAACTTCAATACGGTGGGGAATCGCTCCTCGAAGGCCAGGCGCCTCGAGCAACTGGTGCGCCAATGACCTGGCCACAAACGCCACTTGCTCCAGGTTCTCCAGCGGGGGGTCGAACTTCTCCTCGATGCTCATGTCCTCGGCAATGACACGATTGAGCGTTTCCCGATCTTCGCCACAGGCCAACTGATGTGCTCGTAACCCATCGGGCCCAAACCGGGAGACAACGGCTTCTCGAGGGAGATTGGCGAGTTCTCCAAGGGTTCCGATACCGAGCCACCGGAATACAGCTGCAATGTCCTCACTGCCTAAGGCGGCAACATCAAGTGCAGCCCGGAACGAATCATCGTCATCGACCACCCAGATCGGATCGCCATCGGTGGCCAACTCAGCAGCCCGCCTTGCTGCGAAGGGACCCGCAGCCAGCCCGATACGAAACCCAGGACCGGCGATCACATCGATCTCTTTAGCCACCCGATCTACCAACGGGTCTTCTCCCCCGAAGTAGCGAACTGCCCCCGTCACCGGTGCCATTATCAAACCAGGGGACATGACTTCGATACGAGGGATAAGAGTCTCAACGGCGACGGCCACCCGCTCGAACCTGGCCATTTCTGCTCCAGGGTCATGCTCGATAGTGGCGACTGTTGGGCACACCGCTTCGGCTTCGCGACGACGCATCCCTACCTGGATACCAGCCTCGGTAGCCATCTTGTTGACGGCAACCACCAAGTTCTTGTCGTCAACCGCCTGGCAGGGTTCAGCCGGTGGCACGTCCGGACGGCGCAATGGCCAGTCCGGAAACCAAACGCAAAGCGTTCGTTCCATCATCGTTTACCTCTATGAGCCGGGTCATGCCCCGCATTGCCTTGCCGGATGCTTCGAATATCAGTTTGCGGTTGGTCAGCCTCCCGTGGCCCTGGTCGGTCCCTTCCCAGAGCACCTGACGGGCTTCGAGACGTAAATGAGCCATCCCGTTGGGTAGATCACCCTGGACAGGACGTAACACCAATGGGGTCTTGCGGCTGCGAGCCAGCGCGGCAAGCTTGTGAAGCTGTGCAGGTTTGGTGTGCGCCGGTACCTCGGCATATACCGCACCAACCCCTTCGAGCAGGTGGGCTGCGACCCGGGCCCATCGCACCGGATCGTCACAGCGCACCACCACCAAACGTTCCGGGGAAATGCCACTCTCCCAAGCGGCAGGCGGACTCAGCCAGCCTCTAACGTCAAGATAGGCAACTGGACCCAGTTGTTCTCTTGAGGCAAGCATCACCAAACCGAGCCGGGTCAATCCAAACCCGGGATGACCAATTAGCCCTGTTACCCGTCCCGGCTGCAGCGACAGCAAACTGGTCGAGTCAACATCATTAGACGGTGATTTGAATTGCTCTAGCCGTACTGCGTCCGCCACCGTCTCCGCCTAATTGGGTTACCAACCCTATCGAACATACGTTCGATAGGCAACCCCTGACAGTCTGGCGTCCGCAGGCGCCGTATAAGGCGCTGCGGGACGCCAGACTGTCTTAGTCAGTCGGTTTCAGTCTCGGCGGTTACTCCGTCGGCCGTCTCTGCTGGCTCGGAGGTTTCCCACGGCGGCGTCCCTGGAGTAACACCACTCTCCTTGCGCTCCGCCTCACGACGTGACATCCAACGCAACACCAATACCCCAATCGGGATCACCCAGATAAACGGAAGAATCGCACCTGCAAACAGGATCAACAGACCGCCAATGGCGAGCAGTGCTTCCAAGCTTGCCTGCAAACCATCGTTGAACCCGGGGAGACCGCCAGGATCGACGGCATCGATCCCCATCGAAACGGTGCTCACTACCTCACGCCCTTCGACCCGATTTCCGTCCTGGTCGACAGGTTCTGCACTCACCCTGGTCTGGGTGCGCTGATTGCGTTCCACGACCATCTCATGAGCCAACACCAACGACTGGCCAGGCTCGAGGATGCCCTTGGCATCGCCCCAAACAACGATCAGGTCGCCCAGTTCGACATCAAGCACAGCATCACGAAGAGTGAAGCCCGCCAGCGGGGTGTCGCCGGTATTGGTGATCTCAAAGCACACGGTGGCCTTTTCGCCTTCTTCGACGCTGATCCGACCTTCGGCGGGACAAGCAACGCCGTCCTCGTGCCCTTCAAAGCCGGTGATATTGACGTCGAGGGACGGCGCACTCAGTGCTTCGGTGAGAGTGAGGTAGATGGTGGCGAGATCGACACGATCACGCAGGGTGCGCAGCTGGCCCCGCATCGTCTCGAGATCGGTCTCGCGTTGCAGGAGTTGTCCTTCCAATTCGGCGATCGTCTCGATGTCGGTTGCAGCTTCGAGAAAGCCCTTGAGCCGCTCGACGCTTGCTGCCGAGGTACTGATCCTGCTCTCCAGGTCCACAACCTTTTCGGTTACGTCATCAGCCGAAACGTTCTGGGTCCGCACCTCGCCAACCGAGCCCAGCAGCGCCAACGCCTGTTGGAAATCGCCTGGCAACACCTTGAAGGTAAGAAGGCTGAGTGGTTCCGGAGCACCGGTGGTCTGCTGCCCAAACAAGAAGCCACCAAGCTCTTGGATGATCCGTGTCGCTTCGGTGCCGGCCGCGGCGACATCGGTGACCGCAACTGTCATGTCGGCCGTAAAGATGATGTCCCGGCCCAACGAACTTGTCTGCAACAGGGCGCCATCGACACCGCCACTGCCAAGAGTGTCGGCGGCTTTCGCAGCCTCTCCGTCATTTGGTGCGCCGGCCTCCTGGTACGCCGCCTCTTCGGCCACGTCGCCTGATGCAGCCGTGGTCTCCGTCGCAGCTGCAGTCGTCATGTCGCTCGAGTCGCTATCGCCCGAGCAGGCGGCCAGCACCAACATCATTACCAGCATCAGAATCGGCAGCACCTGCCAAGGCTTTTTGATCTTCATCGCGGGTCTCCCCTGTTGTATACCGGGTTGGACGTCCTTTATCGGCACACCGGTTCCCGAACGATAGGGAGAACCAAAGAAATCCCACAGCACCACACGACAGTTTTGCTCGAACTACACCACTGACAGACATACGATGAGGGGTGAAGAAGGGCCACTATGAATGAAGACGACAAGCCCCAGGATCGCACCGACTATGACTGGATCAACGGGATGCGGATCGGCATGATCGTCGGTGCCGTGCTCGGGATACTGATCGGTCTCGCACTTGGCTCGTTCCCGTACATCTGGTTGGTCGTCGGGTCCGCAAGCGGTGGCTACCTCGGCGCCAAGATGGCACCACGCTGGTAGCCGACTTCCCGCCAGCCCTTGACTAGTTGAGCAGACAAGGACGCGGTACCCTTGCAGGAAGACACTCCCTATGAGAGGAGCCTCAAGTGTCAGTAGCGAAGGTGATTGAGATCACGTCTACCTCACCCGGGTCCTTTGAAGATGCCATACGAAAAGGCATCAGCAAAGCACAGCGAACCATCGAAGGCATTCGAGGGGCCTGGATTTCGGAGCAGAAGGTTGTTCTCGCCAGCGACGGAACGATCAAACACTTCCGAGTAGACATGAAGCTCACCTTCATTCTCGAGGACTAGGACACAAGATCGCCAGTTCAGGTTCGCCAGCCGCACGCGCCGGCGAAGGGTGGCGCTAGCACCACCTCCCAGGAACGGGTCCTAGCTATCTAGACGCGACTGAGGCCCCCGGATCTCCGGGGGCCTCAGTTCTGTTTGGTACTAGACCCAGGTCTCTATTGACCCTTTTCGAACTCGTCTTCGAACGAGACAACAGTCCGCTTTGACGTGTCCCCACTGGCTTCGCGCTTCTCGCTACGACCACGATCACGCCCACCGCGGTCACGCCCGCCACGGTCACGATCACGGCCACCACGGTCCCCACGATCCCGACCACGATCTCCGCCACGGTCCGACCGCTCGGGACGATCGCCGCCACCACTGCTGGTCGGCGTGTTCTCATCTACAAGCTGGACACCGTCAGCCAGGTCAAGGCTGACCTTGCCGCGGTCGTCGATTTCACGAACAAGAACGTTGACCTTGTCACCAAGGGCCAGAACGTCTTCGACTCTGTCGATACGCTTGCCGCCACCCATCTTGGAGATGTGCAACAGGCCGTCACGACCAGGAAGAATGTTGACGAACGCACCGAACTTGGTGATGTTGACAACCTCGCCCTCGTAGATCTCGCCTACGTGTGCTTCCGGTGGGAAGCCAATGGCGAGAATCCGTTCCCGAGCCAGTTCCATCGAGGCCTTGTCGGATGCGCCAACGCGGACAATGCCCTCGTCGTCGATCTCGATGGTGGCCCCGGTCTCTTCTTCGAGCTCACGGATGGTCTTGCCCTTGGGCCCGATGACCTCGCCGATCTTGTCCTTGGGGATCTCGATCGCCTCGATCTTCGGGGCATTGGGAGCAAGCTCCTCACGCGGCCCAGCCAGCGCCTCGGCCATCTTGTCGAGGATGAAGTGACGGGCCTCGCGGGCCTGCCCCATCGCCTGGACCAGAACCTCTGCGGGAAGGCTTTCGATCTTGGTGTCGAGCTGCAGCGCCGTGATCATGTCACGGGTACCTGCAACCTTGAAGTCCATGTCGCCGAGGTGATCCTCGGCGCCGAGGATATCGGTCAGGGTGACGTACTTGCCGTCCTGCTCGATAAGCCCCATGGCAATTCCGGCAACGGGTGCCGCAATCGGAACACCAGCGTCCATGAGCGACATCGACGATCCACAAACTGATGCCATCGAGCTGGAGCCGTTCGACATCAGCACCTCGGACACCAAACGATACGCATACGGGAAGTCCTCAACCGGTGGGATCACCGGAAGAAGTGCCTTCTCTGCCAACGCACCATGACCGATCTCACGACGCTTGGGACCGCGCATAAAGCCGGTCTCGCCCGTCGCGAAGGGTGGGAAGTTGTAGTGGTGCATGTAGCGCTTGGACTCTTCGATGTCGATGGTGTCGAGCATCTGCTCCATGCGGAGCATTCCGAGCGTCGAGGTGTTGAGAACTTGGGTCTCGCCACGCTTGAACAACGCAGAACCGTGAGCCTGGCCCAAGAGCCCGACCTCGATGTCGATCTGACGAACATCGGTGAGGCCACGACCGTCCATGCGAACGCCGTCGCTGACGACGCGAGAACGCATAACGTTCTTCTGCACCGACTTGATGGCCTTCTTTGCTGCTGACAGGGTGTCCTCATCGTCATCGGCGATCCCCAGCGCGGCAAGTGCTTCCTCGGCTGCCTGAGCCTCGGCCTCTTGACGAGCGTGCTTGTCGACAATGGTGCCAAGCGCCTCGAGCTTGGGACGAGCCGCCGCCTCGACACGGGCAAACAACTCTTCGGTGTAATCCTCGCCAACGGGGAAATCAACATGAGCGATCTCGCCGACCTGGGCACGCAGTTCAACCTGCATGTCGATGATCTGACCGATGTAGGTCTTCGCCTCTTCGAGACCGCGCGTAATGCTGTCCTCGTCGCTGGCGGGCTGACCGCCGGCGACCATGCGATGACCGTGCTCAGTAGCACCGGCCTCAACCATGGCGATATCGACCTCACCGGCAGCATTGCGCTTGCCGGCGACGACGATCTCAAAGACAGACTCTTCAAGTTCTTCGTAGGTCGGGAACGGAATCCACTCACCGTTGCTCAAAGCGAGCTTCACGGCACCAAGTGGGCCGAGGAACGGAATCGGGCTCACTGTCAACGCGGCGGAAGCGGCGTTGAGGGCCGCTACGTCGTAGTCGTTGATCAGGTCGGCCGACAGGATTGTCGCCACGACATGGGTCTCATACATGAAACCATTCGGGAATGAAGGACGGAGCGGACGGTCGATCAAACGAGCCGTCAGCGTTGCCTTCTCTGTGGCGCGTCCTTCACGACGGAAGAACGAACCGGGGATGCGCCCAACGGCGTACATCCTTTCTTCAACATCCACTGTTAGTGGGAAGAAGCTTTGCCCCTCGCGCAATCTACGGCTTGATGTAGCCGTAACTAGGACATCCGTGTCACCAATGCTGGCGACTACGGCTCCGTCTGCGAGGAGAGCAAGTTTGCCCGTCGAAAGGACGAGCTCTTTGTCGCCAATGCGACCGCGTACTGTGGTCTCTGCCACGCGCGTCTCCTTAGATATGGGGAGAGGGCGAACAATTGGCAGTGGTCGAGCTTCGGGGCATGTAGGTTCCTACACGATGGTAAAACCCGGCCACTGACAACTGAGTGCACTCCCCCGCTTTGTTGTAGCGGGAACTTAGGTTCCCGTTGGGAACATGCAGAAGGCGGCACTAGGCCGCCTTCCGGAGTTCTCTATCGCCTCAGGCCAAGACTGGCGATCAGGCTTCGATACCTTTCGACATCCTGATTCCTGAGGTACTTGAGAAGTCGTCGGCGCTTGCCGACCATCATCAACAAACCCCGCCGACTGTGATGGTCCTTTTTGTTGACCTTCAAGTGCTCGGTGAGGTGGCTGATGCGCTCGGTGAGCATCGCAACCTGAACCTCGGGCGAACCCGTGTCAGAGTCGTGTAGCCCATGTTCTTCGATAATCGTCTTCGTGTCTTTCACGCAGAAGTTTCCTTTGAGAAAAGAAAGCGCGGACGAACGTCCGACGAGAATTGTAACACGTCGGCGCCCATTGGGAAATCGCCGTGGAGACTCGCCCTCCGAGACAGAAGCTAGCCCCACACAACATGCGAGCCGGAACTAGCGAATCGCAATGGGTGCCGTCCGTGGCTCCTGGGAAATCAGCCGTGCAGGCTCGCCCCGGCGAGACCCCCCCAGCCCCCCCAATCGGCGGGCGATCCGAAACCAGCGGTTCGTAGGAGTCACGTCGGCGCCCATTGGGAAATCGCCGTGGAGACTCGCCCTCCGACACAGAAGCTAGCCCTGTTGGACAAACGTTCCGGCGTCGTGATCCTTGACCACATCGGGGAAGGTCAGGACCTTGTTGTGCATAGCGACGTAGACACCGGGAGTCAGTAACCGCACCACGGCGAACGCTTCTGTGAGGTTCTGCATTGCATCGGTATCTCTGAGTTCATATGGTCGCATCGCTCCGGTGAGCACAACCGGCACAGACGGCGCACCTTGTTGGTGGATGGCGTCACCACTGTCGGCAAGCCGATCCGTGCCGTGGACCACGACGACGCCATCGCAATGCTGGGTGGCACCGTACGCAGCCTTGGCGATGCCGAGATGGTCGTCGGCGTCCATTTCCAAACTGTCCTTGTTCATCAGCCGAATGCGTTCAATACGCATTTCCGGAAGGCGCAACTGCTCCAGCATGTGATCGAGCACGCTGGTCTCATTGCGCAATTCGCCAGAACGCGACTGATAGGTCTTCTCGATAGTCCCCCCGGTAGAGATGAGTGTGAGCCTGAAGTCAGCCATGGTCATCGCTAGTCAGTGCCTCAACCTCTAGCTCTACCTTCCACGCAGGATCAAGCAATGCGGCGACGACAACCATCGTTGCCACGGGACAGGCATCGCCAAACAGCTCGCCATGAGCGCGCCCGATGGCGTCGGCATCGGCAGGATCCGTTATGAACATACGGGTTCTCACAACCTCGTCAGGGGAGCTACCCAGTTGCTGAAGCGCCTTGATCACAATCTCGCCGCAACGCAACATCTGCTCGTAGGCAGTGGCCGCCACCTCTTGACCCGGGTCGGGAATCGGTGCTGTCCCGGCAATCTCAACCCGTCTCCCACGACGCAGGCCCCTGCTGAAGCCGTACAGCTTCTCATAAGGAGAACCAGATTCAACCTGCATTCGTGTCATCGGCGTCCTCCAAGACCAATCGCGCCGCTGCTACATCCTGATGAATTGCGGCGACCAGTTCTTCCACTCCACCAAATTTCTGTTCCGAACGCAACCTCTTGACGAAATCGAGGCCGATAATCTGTCCATAGAGGTCGCCCGAGTAATCGAGCACATGGGCTTCGACTACGTACTCCGTGCCACCAAACGTAGGGCGCCGTCCGATATTGACCACGCCCGGGTGGGATCGATCATCGAAAAGGATACGAACCGCGTACACGCCCGAACCGGGCACAACAGTCCCCTCGGAGATCTCGAGATTGGCTGTGGGGAATCCGATGGTTCGACCCCGTTGATCGCCAGGTACCACCGTGCCTGCCAGCCGGTAGGACCGCCCCAAGAGACGACCTGCCGCAATGGCGTGTCCCTCCCTGAGCAGAGCCCTGATCACCGTTGAGCGCACCGGCACACCCTCTTCCAGGATTTCAATATCCTCAACCGTGTATCCGTGCAACTCGCCGAGCGAATGAAGCAGAGTCACGTCACCGAGCTGGCTATGTCCAAACCGAAAGCCACGGCCAACAGCAACCCGCTCCGCCCGCAGTGTCGCCACCAACAGTTTCTCAACAAACTCCTCCGCTGGAAGCATTCGGAAGTCGTCATCAAAATCGACGACAGCAGTTGCATAGACCCCTAGGTCGTCGAGTTTTTCCAATCTCTGCTCGATGGTGGTCAGCAGCTTTGGCGCTAGCTCGGGTGCAATTACGCTCAGCGGGTGGTTACGAAACGTGACGACAACCAGCGGAAGACCCGTTGCCTGGAGCGACCGCAGGACACGTTGGTGACCAAGATGTACTCCGTCGTATACACCAATGGTTACTGCGGTAGGCCGGTCGAGGGGAACCCAACCGCGGTAATCGCCTTCGAGAATCTTCATCCGATAACAACCTCTGGCAGGACCTTGCCACTGTCAATACGGTAAACCGCGATCAAGCGCCCTTCGTCGTCGACGACTCGGATCGGACCATCCTTAGGGATCTCTCCCCGCAATGCCGTGGCGGGGAACGACAGGCCGTTACTGACACCACTGGCGATGTCGTCGCTCACTACGACCTCGGGAACATCGGGGAGACCGTCCCGTGCGGACAAGATGGCCTCGCCAGAGCTATCCCCCGCTACAGAGGCTTCCAGAGCTTCGATGGTCCAGGCGTCTTTGACATGCAGCGAACCGTTACGGACCCGACGCAGCGCGCTCAGATGCGCCCTGCCCCCAAGCGCCTGTGCAATATCGTCGCCAAGAGTACGGACGTAGGTCCCGGTGCTGCACACAGTCCTAAAGGTGACCTCGGGGTAGCTCGACGGGGCGAAATCGATGAGATCGAGGCTGTAGATGTTGATCTCGCGGGCCTCGCGCTCGATCTCTATGCCCTGCCGGGCCAGTTCGTAGAGCTTCTTGCCACCCACCTTGCGAGCCGACACCATTGGCGGAATCTGCGCAATGGTGCCGACAAAGCGCTCCATCACCGACTCAACCTCAGCCTGGGTTACCTGCATCTCGGCTCTTTCGAGAATTGCCCCATCAGCATCGAGGGAGTCCGTGGCTACACCGAATTGTGCCCTGGCGACGTATTCCTTGGGAGCCGCCTGCACAAAGCGCAGCAGACGTGTGGCTCGGCCCAGGCCAACTACGACCAGACCTGTCGCCATTGGATCGAGCGTGCCAGCGTGACCGACCTTTTTCATCCGCAACAGATTGCGAACCTTGGCGACAACATCATGTGATGTCCAGCCCGATGGCTTGTCCATCAAGAGGAACCCGGCATCGACCGGCTGGGTCACGGTAGGTCAGCCTTGATCTGATCGATAATCGTATCTGCCGACCCGGTGGCGACGAAGCCTGCTGCGTTGCGATGACCGCCACCGCCGAACCGGCCGGCGATTTCGCTGACATCGACACGACCGCGCGACCGAAGACTCCCCTTGAATTTCTCGTCACCTATCTCTCGCAGCAAGCACGCAACATCTGACTCTTCAGCAATCCTGATCAGATCGATGAGGCCATCGGCGTCCTCGTACTTGAGTTTCTCCTTTGCCAAATCTTCACGCAGCAACACCGACCAGACGAGACGGTTCTCCTCATCGACCGCGGCCCGACTTAGGACGGCTCCTGCGACATGGAGATAGGCGAAGGGTGACTCTTCGTAGATGTGCTGACCAATGACGGGCGGGACGACCCCAGCATCAAGCAGTGCGGCAGTGATCTGATGGACCTCCGCGCTGGTTGCTCCGTACTGGAAGCGGCCCGTATCGGTAACGATCCCGGTGTAGAGAGCCGTGGCGATCTCAGTGGTGATGTCCCACTGGAGCTCTGCGAGCAGTCGGTACACAACCTGGGCAGCTGCTGCAGCGGTTGAGTCGATGACCAGGATGTCGCCGAGGTCGCCGTCGCGCGACAGGTGATGATCAACGACAATCACCGTCTTCGCTCTCTCGACGATTGGTAAAGCGCTTCCCAGTCGATCGGCTACTGAGGTGTCCACAACTACTGCCACGTCTATCTCTTGAGGTACGTCGAGTGGTCGGAGCAGAGGGCTGGAATCGAGGTAGCGGAACTGCTTGCCAACGACGAAGGGCTCACCAAATGTGGCGTACGCCTCTTTGCCGGCATTGCGGGCCGCACCGGCGATGGCCAGCATCGAGCCAAGCGAGTCACCGTCGGGACCGATATGACCCATGGTGACCAGGGACCGTGCTGTCCGAATCGCAGCTGCAGCTTGCTTTAAGGGTGTGCTCACGAGCTTTCCTCTTTTTCCTTGAGAGTCTGCAGCAATGCGTCCACGCGTATTCCCTCTTCAATGGCAGGATCGACGATGAACTTCAGAACCGGGGTGTACTTGAGTCGGGTTTGCTTCCCGATCACGGCTTGGAATCGTTTGGCGGCACTCTTCAGGGCGGCAGCGGTATCAGCGTGTTGTTGCTCGTCGCCAATCACCGAGTAGTAGACACGGGCATTGCGAAGGTTGGGCGCTGTGTCAACGCCCGTGATCGTAAGGAATCCAATGCGCGGGTCCTTCATCGCGGTCATCTCTTCAGCGATGACCTCGCGCAGCAGTTCGTTTACCTTCCGCATCCGCGGTGACGTTGTCTTCGTCATTCCGGGCTCTCCAAGTGACTGACGGTTACGCCGATCAGCTCTATGTCACGTCGTTCTCTCATGTGGCGTTCCACCGAATGCAGGATACGGTCCAGGTGTGACGATTGCGGCGCCACCGCGGCAACACCGAGAGCCGAGCGATTCCACAAGTCTTGATGGTCGACCTCCGCAACGGCAACACCAAACGTGCGAGCGACATGGCTCGATACCGATTTGATCACGTGACGCTTCTCCTTCAGCGAGTGGGCATCACGAATGCGGAGCTCGAGACGGACTGCAGCAACGTACATGCCACGGTCCTAGACGCGCGCGATCTCGCGCACCTCAAAGGACTCAATGGTGTCGCCCTCTTTGACGTCGCGGAAGTTCGCCAGGCCGATACCGCACTCGTAGCCCACAGCAACTGTCGGTACATCGTCTTTGAAGCGGCGCAGGGACACAATGCGACCCTCATAGACCACAACACCGTCACGGACCACACGGGCCTTGGCGTTGCGGTTGATCTCACCTTCTGTGACGTAGCAACCGGCAACCTTGCCGAGACGTGGTGCCCTAAAGACCTCACGCACATCGGCAACTCCGAGGAATGTCTCCACCTCTTCTGGGGTCAACTCGCCGAGGAGGAGGCCCTCAACGTCGTCAAGCAGTTCGTAAATGATCGAGAAGGTGCGGATGTCGATGCCGGTATCCTTTGCTGCCGCACGAGCGGTGGCGTCGGGGCGGGCATTGAAACCGTAGATCACGGCATCGGACGCTTCGGCGAGCATCACATCGTTGGCGGTAACACCACCGACAGCTCCCTGAATGATCGAGACCTTGCCGTCTTCCCTGGTGATCTTGCGCACCGAATCCCGGATCGCTTCGAGCGAGCCCATTGCGTCGGCACGAACGATGATCCGCAACTCGGCATGGTCTGAGGTGCGCAGGTTCTCGAGAAGCGTTTCCAGTCGCTGTGTTGCCGTCGGCACGATGTGGGTTGCCGAACGAACTAGATGTTTGCGCTCATCTGCGAGCTTGCGAGCGACTCTGTCATTTTTGACAACCTCGAACATATCGCCAGCGCTCGGCACATCGTCCCAGCCCATTACCAGGACAGGTGCGGAAGGTCCGGCTGTCTTGATCTGCTGCTCTTGGTCATCGAACATCGCACGGACTCGCCCCGAAACGCCACCGGCGACAATCGAGCTGCCTTGCTTGAGGGTGCCGCGCTGGACGATGATCGTGGCCACCGGACCACGACCGACCTCGATGCGGCTTTCGATCACGGTTCCGATCGCAGCAGCATTTGGGTTGGCCTTGAACTCTTCAACTTCTGCAACCAGCGAGATCATCTCGAGTAGATCCTCGACTCCGTCCCCATTGAGCGCCGAAATCTCGGCAGAGACCACGTCCCCGCCCAACTCTTCGACGACGATTCCATGCTGGGTCAATGCACCACGAACGGCATACGGATCTGCGGTCTCGAGGTCCATCTTGTTGATGGCAATGATTATTGGGACGTCGGCGGCCTGAGCATGAGCAATCGCCTCGACGGTCTGCGGCATAACACCGTCGTTTGCGGCAACCACGATGATGGCGATATCGGTCACGTTGGC
>RCND010001417.1_pt1 | contig 13553 bp, 12 predicted proteins | sample 2041351 | NCBI WGS metagenome assembly RCND01 (sample SAMN09708230, study PRJNA481090) | Marine sediment metagenome, whole genome shotgun sequencing project. | biome: marine sediment; feature: ocean; material: sediment; isolation source: Sewage treatment plant 12B marine sediment (STP12B) ...
GCTCCACCAAATCAATGACAGGTCATGCGATCGGTGCGGCCGGTGCACTGGAGGCGGTTACCTGCATCATGGCATTGGGTGCCAATGTCATCCCGCCGACCATCAACCTGGATACACCGGATCCTGAATGTGATCTGGATTATGTACCCCATCATGCCCGTGACAAGGAACTGAATGTTGTGATGTCAAATTCTTTTGCTTTTGGTGGGCAAAATAGCGTGTTGATTTTCAAAAAATTTATCGCATAATATATTAAAATTAAATCACCTTGAAATAACGGGATAAGAGCAACAATGAAAGTGACACAGGCCGAACGTATCCCGAATCATATGGCGCCACAGAAAGGTGAGATCAGGCTGTTCAAGAACAGTTTGCTGGAGCGGTTAAGCAAGATTTCACCGCTGACAGTGCTATTGGTCTATCTGCCGATAATCGTTTTAGCCGTATGGAGAAGTTTTGTTGTCGGTGTTCCTGTTGGCACTTTTACGGTGCTGTTCCTGTCCGGTATTGCATTTTGGACATTGTTTGAATATTACTTTCACCGTTTTGTCTTTCACTTCACACCACGGGGAGAGTTCCAGGAGCGTGTGAGTTTTCTATTCCACGGTGTACACCACCAATACCCGAACGACAAGAAACGCCTGGTTATGCCGATCACATTAAGTTTGTTGATAGCCATCGTGCTATTTGCCCTGTTCAGGGCAATGTTTGGCGAATGGGTTTGGGCTTTCTGGGCTGGTTTTGGCTTGGGTTACCTGGCCTATGACATGACACACTACAGTATTCATCACTTCAAATATCCGAAAACGAAGTGGCTCAAACGTTTGTGGAAATCACATATTGATCACCATTATCGTGACTCGAACAAGGGCTATGGCGTGTCTTCCTCTTTTTGGGATTGGGTTTTTGGTACGCTGCAGAAGGTCCAAAAAAACTGAACCAGCTCATTTGTTTATTCAATTTGCCTGATACAATGATGTTTTGCAGGTTCACGAGGCGATGCGAGCGTTCAATTTAGATCATCTTCTTAGTACGGCAGGTCAAGTGCTGAAACGACTTCTGCGTGCAAGCCGGCGTTTGATCCGGTTTCTCTTGTCGAGTTCGTTGGGGGCGCTTGTTGTCATCGTGATCGCGCTCGTGTTCAATCTCAATAATCGGCCCGATTTGAGCATCTGGCACACCACGGTACTTGATCAGGAATTCAGTGCCGAAATGGGGCTGAAAAACTTTGACGAGTATCTCAAGCTGGAAGACCGTCTGTTTGGGCAACTGGACCGACTTATCTATCAGAAAATTCAGCAGGAAGATCGGACTGCCATCAACCGTTACAATCGCGGTAGCTACTCAGATCCAGGGCGCTGGCCGACCAATTGGAACCGCAGTTTTGTGTTGCCTGTAGAAAATCCGAAATTTGGTGTGCTATTGATCCATGGTATGTCAGATTCACCCTACAGCTTGCGTAGCATTGGTCATGTACTGCACGATCGCGACGTCAATGTGATTGGCTTGAGGGTGCCCGGGCACGGACAAGCCCCATCCGGTTTGCTCGATATCGAATGGGAGGATATGGCTGCCGCAGTCCGGTTGGCCATGACAGAATTGCGGGATAAATCCCCGGATAGTCCCCTGTATATAGTCGGTTACTCGAATGGTGGGGCGCTGGCAGTACACTATGCGTTGGATACCCTGGTAGACAGCACGCTCGCTCCCGCCGACGGCCTGATTTTGATGTCAGCGGAAATTGGCGTAACCAGGCTTGCCGCGCTGGCCAAATGGCAGGAGCGACTCGGTCACCTCTTAGGTCTTGAAAAGCTCGCCTGGAATGATTTGCTTCCTGAATATGATCCGTGGAAATACGGCTCGTTTGCCTTGAATGCCGGAAAGCAGGCGTATCTGATTACAACCGCGATTCAAAAGCAAATTAGCGAACAGGAAGTGGCCGGTACTCTGGGCCAGATGCCGCCCATTCTGGCTTTCCAGTCAGTGGTTGATTCCACGGTTTTGGCCCCGGCGCTGGTGCATAATCTCTTCGAGCGTTTACCCCGGTTGACTTCAGGTCAGAGTGACAACGAGAAGACCCTGCATGAACTGGTTTTGTTCGATATCAATCGCTATGCGGAAATACAGCCGTTGTTGAAGGGGAACCTAACGGCCTGGATTGAGCCGATGCTGGCCAACGAGGATCATGGGTTTTTGCTTACGATGGTCAGTAATAGAGATCGCAGAAATCAACAATTAGCAGCCGTCAGCAGAATGCCGGGATCTTCCGATGTTGAAGTATGTGATACGGGTCTGCAATGGCCGGATGATGTTTACTCTCTGTCACATGTCGCATTGCCGTTTCCTCCGGATGATCCAGTCTACGGTGGCAAGCAAGCCGGTCCGAGTCCAGGCATTGACCTGGGGTTGCTGGCATTGAGGGGAGAAAAAAATGTCTTACAGGTGCCGGCCTCTACTATGCTGAGATTACGCTACAACCCTTTTTACTCATATATGGAACAACGGATGCTGTCTTTCATGCATTTTGAAGGCGGTTCAGGCAGCTCTTGCGTGATCAGAACTCCGGTTCCCGAGTCACAGGTTTCACAAAAATAGTTGCGCTTATGTGCGGCAGTCCGGGTGCTTTCATTTTATCTGCTTTGATAATTCAGCTATAGTGCACAGGAATTTACCCCGAAACACCGGACTCACTTCAGCGTAGAGCACGCTTCACCCATTATTTGACAAGCAGAATATGACCGAACCCAAAAACAAAAAAGAATCCTACACACGCGACGAACTGGTGCTTTGCGGCACGGGTGAGTTATTCGGCAAGGACACCGCCAAGTTACCGTCCGACAACATGTTGATGATTGATCGAATCGTCGAGATCAATGACGATGGAGGAGATCACGGCAAAGGTTATATCGAAGCGGAACTGGATATTAATCCGGATCTTTGGTTTTTTGACTGCCATTTCAGGGAAGACCCTGTGATGCCTGGTTGCCTCGGCCTTGACGCGTTGTGGCAATTGAGTGGTTTTTTTCTTTCCTGGTCCGGTTGCAAGGGCAAGGGCAGGGCACTGGGTTCCGGCCAGGTAAAGTTTACCGGCCAGGTTCTGCCGACAGCCAAAAAAGTGACCTATACTTTGCATGTGAAAAGGGTCATCACGCGTAGATTGAGTATGGTAATTACCGATGGGACGGTTTCCGTAGATGGGCGGGTGATTTATACAGCCGAGGATCTGCGGGTAGGTCTGTTCCTCTCTACTGATAATTTTTAAGGAAAATCATATGCGTCGCGTAGTTGTAACAGGTATGGGTCTGGTTTCGTGTTTGGGGAATGACAAGGAAAGCGTTGCCGAGTCACTACGTGAAGGTAAGTCGGGTATCAGCTTTAATGAAGATTTCAAGGAAATAGGTCTGCGTAGTCATGTCAGCGGGGCAGTAGATATTGATCTCAGAGAGCATATTGATCGCAAGGTCCTGCGGTTTATGGGTGATGCTGCGGCCTACGCATATGTGTCAATGCAAAAAGCCATTGATGACGCGGGATTGGGTGAAGATCAGGTTTCGAATGTTCGAACTGGTTTGATCGCTGGTTCAGGGGGCGCATCAAGTGCAAATATTATTGTGGGTGCGGACAAATTGCGTGAAAGAGGTATTCGGCGTGTCGGTCCATACGTTGTACCGAAAACCATGAGCAGTACCGTTTCCGCGTGTTTGGCAACACACTTTGGTATCCGTGGTCTCAACTATTCAATCACTTCTGCCTGTGCGACCAGCACCCATTGTATTGGTGCAGCGATGGAGCAGATTCAATGGGGTAAACAGGACGTCATATTTGCCGGTGGTGGCGAAGAAAACCATTGGTCACTTGCGATGATGTTTGATGGTATGGGCGCCTTGTCCACACATTATAATGATAGTCCCTCCGAGGCATCACGCGCCTACGATACCCAACGGGATGGCTTTGTGATTGCAGGCGGTGGTGGAATGCTGGTTCTTGAAGAACTGGAACATGCCAAAGTCCGTGGTGCAAAAATTTATGCCGAAATTGTAGGTTATGGTGCAACTTCCGATGGCGACAATATGGTTGCCCCTTCAGGTGAAGGCGCGGTGCGTTGTATGCAACAGGCCATTGCCATGGTGGATTCTCCGATCGACTACATCAACACCCATGGGACCAGCACAACGGTGGGCGATGTTGCCGAACTTGATGCCATGCGCGAAGTATTTGCAGGGGCGGTTCCGCCATTCAGTTCAAGCAAATCCCTATGCGGTCACTCACTGGGTGCTGCGGGTGTACAAGAGGCAATCCACTGTCTGCTGATGATGGAAAACAATTTCATGGCTGGTTCTGTCAATATTTCAGAAGTTGATCCCAGTGCTGAAGGCATGGCTATCCTGTTGGAGAGCCAGGAAAATGCCGATCTCAATACGGTCATGAGTAATAATTTCGGCTTTGGTGGTACCAATGCCTGCATCATATTCAAGCGCCATTGAACACGGAAAGCATATCCGGTTTATTGGAAATACCCGCACTCAGAGCAGTCTTATTCATCCAGAATTGTAGCAAGCGCCTCGATAAAGTAATCCATGTTGCTCTGGTTAAAGGAAGCCACATTGACACGTGATGAATTGACCGTGTAAATCGCAAATTCATCACGCAAACGATGAACCTGTTCCACAGTCAAACCCATGAATGAAAACATACCGGACTGGCGCTCAATAAAAGAAAAATCACGTTGAATACCGCTGGCTGCGATTTTGTCTGACATTGTTTTGCGTAGACCATTGATGCGTGATCGCATACCGGCGAGCTCTGTCACCCACTGTGCTTTCAGTTCATCAGAGTGCAGGATGATATCGATGACAGCCGGACCGTGAGTGGGTGGCATGGAGTAGTTTTTGCGGGTGATGTTATGTATCACACTTTCAACCGCGGCGGCCTTTTCGGCATCGCCTGCGATGATGGTGATTGCACCAACGCGTTCACGGTACATGGCAAAATTCTTCGAGCAGGAACTCGCGACGATCACCTCGGGGCATTGCTCGGCAAAAAGCCGCACAGCCAGGCAATCTTCTTCAATACCGCGCTCGAAACCCATGTAGGCAATATCGATCATCGGTGTGAAACCGCGCTCATAGGCGATATCTGCGATCACCTGCCATTGTTCGGGGTTCGGGCTGACACCGCAGGGGTTGTGGCAGCAAGCGTGAAACAACACCACGTCACCGGGCCCGCGTTGTTGCAGGGCCTGGACCATTTCGTCAAAGCGTAAGCTGCTATCCTCTGCATCGAAATAGGGATAGCTGTGCATTGTGATCCCGGCAGCGGGAAACAGTGCCAGGTGGTTGGCCCATGTTGGATCACTGGCCCAAAGCTCAGCTTCAGGCATGGCCACCTTGACCAGCTCAGCGGCGACTCTCAAAGCACCGGTTCCACCCGGGGTTTGTACCGTGCGAACACGACCCTGTGCTAATGCCTTACTGTCTTCGCCCAGCATTAAATCCCTGATCGCCTCGTTAAACCCGACGACTCCCGGTGGGCCCAGGTAGGTTTTGGTGGTTTGGGTTGCATACAGGATTTTCTCAGCTTTAACCACGCAATCCAATATGGGTGTATTACCGTGTTCATCACGGTAAACACCAATGCCGAGGTCTATTCTGTTCGGGTTTGGATCGGCAGCATAAGCAGCGATGAGGCCCAGTATCGGATCGGGTGGTATGGCATTGATATGTTCAAACATAGTCTTCAGTCTCTGTGTTCAGCTAAACAGTTTTGATATAGGCTATTGTAACGCTGTGGCTTGTAAACATCTTCAGAAATCCGCTATTTGAAAGAGACATTTGGTGGTTTTCCACATTTGTCATAGTGAACGAGAAACTTTAATAATATATCTATTTGGTGATGAAAATCGTGGCCGGTTGTTCCAGCATTTCTTTCAGTGCCTGTATCATCATTGCCGCATCGTAGCCATCTACAAAACGGTGATCGAATGAAGATGACAGGTTCATCATTTTGCGGATGATGATCTGACCGTTCACCACAACGGGTCGCTCTACCGCCTTGTTGACACCGATAATGGCCACTTCTGGCAGGTTGATGACCGGTGTGGTGACAATGCCGCCCTGTTTGCCAAGGCTGGTGATGGTGATGGTTGAGCCCATGAGCTCTTCGCGTTTGGCAGTATTTGCCCGCGCGGCTGCTGCTACACGACGCATTTCACTGGCAAGATCATTCAAGGAGCGCGATTCGCTGTTCTTCACGACCGGCACCTTAAGGCCATCCGGTGTTTGGGTGGCAATACCCAGGTGGACGGAGCGATGCTGGCTGATGATATTTCGTTCACGATCATACAGGGCGTTGCATTGCGGAAATTGTTCCAGAACGCGAGCCAATGCCAGGCCGATAAAAGGCAAAAGTGTCAGCTTGTCCTCTGCGGGTGCCTTCTTGCTATTCATATGTTGTCGAAGCGACTCCAGCGTGGTGAGGTCAATTTCCTCGACATAGGCGAAGTGGGGTATCTCCCGATTGGCCTCGGACATACGTTCAGCGATGATGCGGCGTAGACCGATGACCTTGATTTCAGTAATTGCCTCTCCGGGTTTTTCCTGTGGTTCCGAGCTGGCATCAGTCTGTCCGTTGCCGGCCAGGTAGGCTTCCAGGTCGGATCTCAGTATTCGTCCACGCGGACCGCTGCCCTTGACCCGGGTAAGGTCAATATCTGCTTCACGGGCTTGCTGGCGAACGGAGGGTGAAGTCAATACTTTTCCTGGTTTGGCCTGGGCCGGTATGCTTTCCAATGCCGGCGGCGTTTCAACAGGCTGTGGGTTTGCTTCGGCTTCGGAAGGTGGTGGGACAGGCTCGTCGGATCCAGCCTCTTCATTATCCTGTGTTTCAAAAACAATCATTGGCGCACCGACCGCAATAGTGTCTCCTACCTCCCCTGCCAGACTGACAACATGGCCTGACACAGGCGCTGACAGTTCAACCGCAGCTTTATCAGTCAGCATGGAGCCGATGGGATCTTCCTCTGCCACGAATTCTCCGACTTTAACCATCCACTCGGCAATTTCTGCTTCGACCAGGCCTTCCCCGAGGTCGGGCAAATTGAATATGTACTGACTCATACTGTCTCCATGATTTTGTGGATGCCGGCAAGGACACGCTCCTGACCGGGGAAATAGTCCCATTCAAACGCGTGCGGGTAGGGCGTTTCCCAGCCTGCTACACGTACTATGGGTGCCTGCAGGTGCCAGAAGCACTCTTCCTGCACCGTGGCGGAAAGTTCCGCGCCGTAGCCGCAGAATTTGGATGCCTCATGTGCGATCAGGCAGCGCCCGGTTTTTTCTACCGATTTTCTGAGGGTATCAACATCCAGTGGAACAAGGGTGCGTACATCGATGATATCGGCGCTGATACCGGCTTTTCGCACGGCCGCCTGCGCGACATGGATCATCGTTCCATAAGTGATGATACTCAGTTCATTGCCTTCTTCAATCACCGAGGCCTTGCCCAATGGGATCGAGTAATAGTCTTCCGGTACTTCGCCGGCCGGATGTTGTGACCAGGGTACCGCGGGTTTGTTCGGATCGCCGTCGAATGGTCCGTTGTAAATACGCTTGGGCTCAAAAAACACCACCGGGTCATTGGATTCAATCGCACTGATCAACAGACCCTTGGCGTCGTATGGGCTCGATGGCATCACTGTCACGATACCGGAGAGATGGGTAAACAGAGCCTCGGGACTTTGTGAGTGCGTCTGCCCGCCACGGATACCGCCGCCGCAGGGCGCACGTACCGTGACCGGTGAGAAGTACTCACCACCACTGCGGTAACGAAGACGCGCCAATTCACTGATGATCTGGTCGAGACCTGGATAAATGTAGTCCGCAAACTGGATTTCTGCCACTGGCCTCAGACCATTAACACCAATACCGATGGCTGAGCCGATAATACCACCCTCGGCAATAGGCGCATCGATAACACGGTGTTCGCCGTATTTGGCTTGCAGGCCATCAGTGCAGCGAAACACGCCGCCGAAATAGCCGATATCCTGACCGAGGATGATAACGCTCGGGTCCTTATCCATCATCGTGTCCAGCGCAGAATTGATGGCCTGGATCATGCTCATCTGACTCATGATTGTTTGCCCTTCATATCCACCAGTTGTTGACGCTGCCGTTTCAGCCGTAACGGGACTTCTTCATAGACGTCGTCGAACATCTCACGAACATCCAGCCTGGGGCCCTCGGTCATGGTTCCAAATTTGATTGCCTCCTTCCAGGCAGCGATGACGGTCTGCTTCAACTCCTCTTCGAGTCCTGTGTGTTGTTCTTCAGACCAGTGCCCGGCATTCACAAGGTGTTGTTTGAGTCGTTCGACCGGATCACCCAGCGGGAATGCATCCCACTCGTCGTCGGGCCGGTAACGGCTTGGATCATCACTGGTGGAATGAGGGCCGCCACGGTAGGTTACGTGTTCGATCAGGGTTGGGCCACCGCCCTGTCGCGCGCGTTGCGCGGCCCACTGTGTAACCGCGTAAACCGCCAACAAATCGTTGCCATCTACACGTATTCCCGGTATGCCCAGACCCAGACCGCGGGCAGCGAATGGTCGTCGCTCTCCACCGGCAAAGCCCTGGAAAGTGGAAATGGCCCATTGGTTGTTGACCACATTCAAGATCACGGGCGCCTGGTACACTGCCGCGAAAGTCAGCGCATAATGGAAATCTGCCTCCGCGGTACTACCATCGCCGACCCAGGCTGCTGAAATAGGGTCTTCGCCCTTGATGGCGGATGCCATTGCCCAGCCGACCGCATGTGGATATTGAGTGGCAAGGTTTCCGGAAACAGAAAACAGATTGCCTTTGACATTGTGGTACATGACCGGCATTTGCCGTCCCTTGCACATATCACGTGTGTTGGACAGGCACTGGCACATCAAGTCTACCAGGCTGGTGTTGCGTAAGATAAACAGGCCCTGGTTACGATATGCGGGAAACAGCATGTCGCTTGGATCCAGCGCCATACCCTGTCCAATCGAGATCGCCTCCTCGCCCAGCGACTTCATGAAGAAAGTTATTTTCCCCTGTCTTTGCATGCGATGCATACGGTCGTCGTATTGGCGTGTCAGTAGCATCAGGCGCAATGCCTCAAGCAACTGTTCAGGTCCCAGGTCTGGCACCCAATCACCCTGCGCCATGCCGTTGTCATCCATGACCCGAACCAATTCATGTGCCAGGTTTTCGATTTTGCTGGCGGGTGCATCGTGATCAGGACGGGCAACAGCACCTGCTTCTGATAAGGCAAGGTAGCTGAAATCGGGCGCTTCCCCCGGTCGTGCTGAGGGGTGGGGGATATGTAAGCGGGATTTCGGCGTCATGGCATTTCTTTCCTTATTATTAGTTACAGCACTATTATAGGCTAGTGCACTGACGCTGTTTTTTAGACACCGGCGGTCACGATGCTCTCCGCTATTGAATCAGCAATGACGTTGGTTGGTTTTTGCTGCTTGTCAGACATGGCAAAAATATCGACCAGACGCTCCGGAATCGTTGCGATTTGAGCATGTACATCGGATTCAGTCTTGTGCCCCATGTATTCAAAGGCGACGCTGATGATGCCCCCGCCATTGATGACGTAATCCGGTGCGTACAGGATGCCCCTTTCAAACAGACTCAGACCATCCTCTTCGGTGGCCAGTTGATTGTTGGCAGCACCACCAATGACCGATGCCTTGATACCCGGTATGCTTTGCCCGTCAAGAACCGCACCCATCGCACAGGGTGCCAGCACATCGACATCCTGGAATAAAATCTGATCAGTAGGTACTACCAAGGCGTTAAACTCTGATTGCACCCGCGACAGGTTTGCTTCGTTGACATCACTGATAAGCAGTTTGGCACCTGCGGCGTGTAACTGGCGACACAGATCGTAACCGACTTTTCCGACACCTTGAACAGCGACACTCATACCGGCCAGTGATTCGGCATTGAGCCGGTGTCTGACCGCTGCCTGTATGCCCAGGAAACAACCGTCAGCGGTCCATGGCGATGGATCGCCACCAGCAGAACCTACGACAGGTGGCAGACCGGCGACATAATTTGTGACCCGCTTGACCATTCGCATGTTGTCAACGGTGACACCCACGTCTTCGGCGGTAATGTAACGGCCAGCCAGTGAATCGACGCAACGGCCGAAAGCCAGGAACAGTTCATCCGAAGGTGGAGAGTTGGAGTCTGCCAGGATAACCGCTTTACCACCACCCATAGGTAATCCCGCCATGGCATTTTTGTAGGTCATACCACGCGACAGGCGCAGGGCATCTGTGGTTGCGTCATCCTCATTATCATACTGCCACATCCTGGTTCCGCCTGCTGCGGGCCCCAGTGCGGTTGAGTGAATAGCAATAATGGCCTTGAGCCCGGTTTGGGAATCATAAAATTGATGGACGGATTCGTGGCCCCGGTTTTCAGCGTTTTCGAAATAAGTCATCGGATTTCTCAATGGTCAGTAAATGGAGACGAAATAGTAATTGGCAAATATACCGTTTTTAATGAGAATATGTATTGCAAAATCACTGACTGATCGCAAATACGCGCATATAATAGTCAAGATGTCTTAACATAGAGCATTAAACATGCAAAAAGTCAAAATAGATAATATGGATCGCAAAATTCTACGTTTATTGCAGTCGGATGCGAGTCTTTCGGCGGCCAGCATCGGAGAGTTGGTCGGTCTCTCACAATCACCCTGTTGGCGGCGTATACAACGTCTCAAGGATTCAGGCTTGATAAAAGAGCAGGGAATGGTATTTGATCGACGCAAACTGGGCTTTGATACAATGGTGTTTGCGCACGTCAAGTTGACCGCGCACGGTCGTAGCAAAGTGGCTGAATTCGGCGAAACCATCCGGCAATTTCCAGAAGTCCTTGAATGTCATCTGCTGCTCGGCCATGTAGATTTTCTGTTACGAATTGTTACACCTGACCTGGAGGCATACGAGCGGTTCTTCTTTGAGCGGCTGTCACAATTGCCGGATGTACAGGAAGTCACCTCAAGCATCGCACTCACGGAGATGAAGTGCACGACAGAACTGCCGATCTAAGGCTTATTGCTTGACAATAAGGGGCGATCAATTAAACTTGCTTGTTACCAACAAGTATGTTGATCGAATGGCTCAAGGTGTCCAAAAAACCAAGGCTTCAGCGATGCGTCACACACAGGCGGAACGAACCGCATTGGCAGAAGAGAAGATGGTCAACGCGACCATCGAATTGCTCAATACTGCCGGTGTGGCTGGAGCAACACTTATAGCTATTGGCGAGCGGGCAGGTTATAGCCGCGGACTGGCCAGTCACCATTTTGGATCCAAATCCGGCCTGTTCCGCAAAGTCCTGAAACATATCACTTCTGTCTGGACAGAGGAACTGCAACGTAACCTGGAAGGCAAGACCGGATTGGCTGCGATACTTGCTGCACTGGATGCCCACAGGGATCACATGCTCCATTTCCCTGATCACACGCGAGCCATGAATATTCTCTGGAATGGTTCAATTGATCCGGCATCCGAGTTCAAGCCAAATGTTATCGAATTCCACAGATTGCAGCGGGAAGCCACCGCCTTCCGGATTGTTGCCGGACAAGAGTCAGGGGAGATCAGGAAGGATATAGATCCTGGGAGTTTTGCTGAGCAGTTCTACGCATCTTTGATTGGGCTCAACTACCAATGGCTGGTGAATCCGGAAATTGATCTGTACGCATCTATTGGTGCACTTAAGGAAAACATTGTCGTCTTACTCAAGGCGAAATAACCTTTGAAGAAGGAAATGAAATGACTGAAGCATATATTTATGACCATGTAAGATCACCCCGTGGCCGCGGTAAACCCAATGGCTCTTTACACGCGATTACTCCGATTGAGTTAACCAGCCAGGTGTTGGTCGCACTGCGTGACAGAAGTGAGCTGGATACTTCGTTGGTTGATGACGTGATTTTGGGTTGCGTTGCACCAATAGGTGAGCAGGGTGCGGATATTGCACGGATTGCTGCACTTAATGCCGGTTACGCGGAAAGTGTGCCCGGTACACAGATCAACCGCTTTTGCGCTTCTGGACTGGAATCGGTCAATATGGCGGCTGCCCAGGTCATGTCGGGTCAATCAGACCTTGTCATAGGCGGTGGTGTTGAATCCATGTCCCGTGTACCGATGATGTCTGATGGCGGTGCCTGGGCAACGGACCCCCAGGTCGCCTATAAGACCTATTTTGTACCCCAGGGTATCAGTGCCGACCTGATAGCAACCAAGTACGGGATCTCACGTGAAGACCTGGATGCCTATTCAGCGGAAAGCCAAAAGCGAGCGGCACATTCATGGGCCCAGGGTTGGTTCAATGGTTCGATTGTGCCGATTGCAGATCATATTGGCCGGGTGGCATTGGATCATGACGAACATATGCGCCCTGATGCCACGGCCGAGAGCCTCGGCACTCTGAATCCGGCGTTTTTGATAGCGGGTGAAAAAGCTGGATTCGATGCCGTCATACTGCAGAAATACCCCGAAATCGAGTCGATCAAACATGTGCACACGGCCGGCAATTCCAGTGGTATCGTTGATGGCGCTGCCGCTGTTTTGGTTGGCCACGCCGAAGCAGGCAAACGTCTGGGTCTGAAACCACGTGCGAGGATTCGTTCCTTCGCATCCATAGGTAGCGAACCCAGCATCATGTTGACAGGACCGGTACCTGCCACTGAGAAAGTGCTTAAGCGCGCCGGTATGAATACATCGGACATCGATCTGTTTGAGTTGAATGAGGCCTTCGCCGCGGTGGTATTGCATTACATGAACCAGCTCAACATCCCGCATGACAAGATCAATGTTAATGGTGGCGCGATTGCGATGGGCCATCCGCTGGGTGCAACCGGGGCAATGATCCTCGGCACTGTACTGGATGAACTTGAACGCCGGGATCTGTCGACCGCACTCGTCACCCTGTGTATCGGTGGTGGGATGGGTACGGCAACCATCATTGAGCGGGTCTGATCAGCAGCCTGAAGTCAAACAACAGAATTTGGAAGCTAAGATATGAACAACACGATTCAATATAGCGTCGATGACGACGGAATTGCGACATTACTGCTTGATTTACCAGGTAAAAGCATGAATGTCCTTTGTGATGATATGAATTCAGATTTGTCTGAATGCATCGATAAGGTGGTGGCCGATGACAATGTTAAAGGAGCGATCATCGCGTCGGCAAAAAATACGTTTGTAGCCGGTGCCGACCTGACTGAACTGGTAAAGGCTTATGACCATGGGGTGACCGCAGCACAGGGTTATCAATGGAGTCACGAACTGACAGATGTATTTCGCAAAATGGAAACATGTGGTAAGCCATTTGCAGTGGCAATCAATGGCCTGGCACTGGGTGGTGGACTGGAGCTTTGCCTGGCCTGCCACTACCGGGTCATGTCTGATCATCCAAAGGCTGTCCTGGGATTGCCAGAAGTCAGCATCGGCCTGTTACCCGGTGCAGGTGGAACCCAGCGTCTGCCACGTCTGATTGG
>RCND010001418.1_pt1 | contig 13550 bp, 12 predicted proteins | sample 2041351 | NCBI WGS metagenome assembly RCND01 (sample SAMN09708230, study PRJNA481090) | Marine sediment metagenome, whole genome shotgun sequencing project. | biome: marine sediment; feature: ocean; material: sediment; isolation source: Sewage treatment plant 12B marine sediment (STP12B) ...
TTTTTTAATTATTCAAGTAACCTTCGGAAGTGACTCTGCTTCATTTTCAGTATTTTTATAAAAAACTATTAGATATGATAAATAAGGTGGTTTCTAATGTTTCCGAAGCCTGTACAGGTGTGGATGATGGGATGACATTTATGTTAGGAGGATTTGGCTTAAGTGGAATTCCTGAAAATTCCATAGCCGAATTGGTTCGATTAAATGTAAATAATGTAACATGTATATCGAATAATGCTGGAGTTGATAATTTTGGCTTAGGACAATTGCTCCAAAAACATCAAATAAAAAAGATGATTTCTTCATATGTTGGTGAAAATGCAGAGTTTGAACGTCAGATGTTAAGTGGTGAGTTGGAAGTAGAACTTATTCCACAGGGAACATTAGCACAACGTTGTCTTGCGGCACAAAGCGGAATTCCTGCATTTTACACGCCTGCAGGATATGGAACCGAAGTTGGAGAAGGGAAGGAATTTCGAGAGTTTAACGGTAAAATGCACTTGATGGAAAAAGCATTTGATGCGGATTTTGCATTTGTAAAAGCTTGGAAGGGTGATGAAGCTGGGAATTTAATCTTTAAAGGAACCGCTCGAAATTTTAATCCAAATATGTGTGGCGCGGCAACAATTACAGTAGCAGAGGTAGAAGAACTAGTTCCTGTTGGAGCCTTGGATCCAAATCAAATTCATATCCCAGGAATCTTTGTACAGAGAATTTTCCAAGGTGAGAAATATGAAAAACGTATTGAACAATTAACCGTAAGAACCCGCAACTAATGGCATTATCTAAAGAACAAATCGCGCAGAGAATTGCGAAGGAAGTAAAAAACGGCTATTATGTAAACCTTGGAATTGGTATTCCCACCTTGGTTGCGAATTTTGTAAGAAACGATATCGAGGTTGATTTTCAAAGTGAAAATGGAATTTTAGGGATGGGTCCATTCCCCTTTGAAGGTGAGGAAGATCCGGATCTAATCAATGCAGGAAAGCAGACAATTACCGCTTTACCTGGGGCCTCTTTTTTCGATTCGGCGACCAGTTTTTCAATGATTCGTGGACAGCACGTTGATCTCACGATTTTAGGAGCGATGGAAGTATCACAAAATGGAGATATTGCGAATTGGAAAATACCTGGTAAAATGGTAAAAGGAATGGGGGGAGCAATGGACTTGGTAGCATCAGCCGATAATATCATTGTCGCAATGATGCATACCAATAGAGCAGGAGAATCTAAGTTATTGAAGGAGTGTAGTCTTCCATTAACAGGGGTAAACTGCGTTAAAAAAGTAGTTAGTAATTTAGCAGTATTTGAAATTCTAAATGGCAAGTTTAAGTTATTGGAACGCGCTCCTGGTGTTTCCGTCGAAGAAATCAAAGCGGCTACCGAAGGAGACTTAGTAATAGAAGGAGAAATCCCTGAAATGACTTTCTAGGCATCAGGATTGACGTCTCAACGTATTTAGATTGTTTAAAAAACACAAGTCTTCAAGGTGTTTGAATAACACCAACTTAACCATAATTATCACGTTGTATCTTTCAATTTTCTCAAAAATACTTTTATTAAAAAAATAGAGAATCAAGTAGAAAAACGATTTGGTCGAACTAAAAGGATTAAATCTTGACCTGCTTAAAACCCAAATTAAAAGGCTTAATTTCTCCAATAAAACGGGTAAAACGATCAATAACATCGATAATTGGCAAACAAATTTCAAGAATATTACAACTGATTTGTACGAAAACGTCCACAAGTATGGGTCAAATGTTAAAAAAAGATGCATTTCATCGAATAATATCTCTTTTTGTCGTTTATAATTTTAAATACGTTCTATATTCGTAGTCCCAAACTTAAATCACTTAACCTACCTATGAAAAATATTGTAGAGTCCCTTAAAAATACAACACGTCTTATAAGAAACGTATTGTACGTGGCAAAGAAAGTTTTTTTGTTGATTTAGTTTTGGAATTGAATACCCAAATTTATCTAAGAACTAAAAACATTTGATTATGGCCCTAAGTTTAAAACACAGTACAAGAAAACTATCAAAGAATCCATTTATTGATAATGATTTCTCAATTGATGAAGAAGGTAAAACATTAGAATTTTACGATGATAATTTGGAGAAAAAAGTATTTGATATACATCATTACGGTGATGGAAAAAGGATTTATCTAAAAAAGAATAACAATAGAAACAACAATCGTTTTTTAGTTATTTAGTTTTCAAAATTATTTACCCCCGAATCTGCTACTACGATACAGATAAGGTTTGCCCGTTCTTTGTGAGGTTAGAACGGGCTTTTTTTATTGTAAATTTTAAGGAAAATATTTAAATCCCTTTAGGGATAGCAGCGATGAGTTTTTTGGTATAATCTTTTGTCGGATTTGCATAGATTTCATCAGCATCCCCAAGTTCTTCAATTTTCCCGGCATTCATGACCAACAGCTGATCGGCCATATATTTGACCACTGCCAAATCGTGAGATATAAAGATATATGTAAATCCGAAGTCGTTTTTTAATTCATTAAGGAGGTTCAGGACTTGTGCCTGTACAGATATATCTAAGGCCGACACCGATTCGTCACAAATAACCAGTTTTGGCTCCATGACAATAGTACGTGCAATACCAACGCGTTGGCGTTGACCACCTGATAGCTCATGAGGGTAGCGATGGTAATAGGTTTCATCTAGGCCAACTCGTTTCAATAATTTTAACACCCTTTCCTTTCTGTCCTTCTTCGAAGTGCCAATTTTATGAACTGTCATAGGCTCGATTAACGCCTCACCTATAATAAGACGCGGATTTAGAGAAGAATATGGGTCTTGAAAAATAAGCTGTATCTCCTTCCGAAGCATTCTTAATTCTGAAGAGTCTAAGGAAGTCAATTCTTTCCCGCGATATTTAATACTACCAGAAGTCGCTTTTTCTAATTGTAATATCACCTTTCCTAAGGTAGATTTACCACAGCCCGATTCACCAACCAGCCCCATAGTTTCTCCCTCAAAAACACTAAAACTTACATCATTGACGGCAGATATCACAGACTTTGATTTAAAAAATCCCGCGTTATTGTAATACTCTTTCCTAAGGTTCTTTATTTCTAATAGTGGTGCGCGGGTATAGATTTTTTTATGTTTGAATGCGCGCTCTTGGGCGGTTACTTCTTTTGGCTTAAACGATTTATCTTTCAGAGAGGCAATGGTGGGTAGTTTTCGTAATCGCTTACTCAACTTGGGTCGTGAGGCGAGCAACGCCTTTGTATACTCATTTTTAGGTCCCGAACCATTTTTGTTAAATAGTTCAGAAGAAATTTCAGTTTCGACAATATTACCTTTATACATAACGATAACACGATCTACAATTTCAGAAATCAATGCTAAATCGTGTGATATAAAAAGCAAACTCATCCCGGTCTCTTTTTGAAGATCCTTTAGAAGCAACATAATTTCTTTTTGCACAGTAACGTCTAATGCGGTAGTAGGCTCATCGGCAATTAATAGTTTAGGTTTGCAGGCAATAGCAATGGCAATCATCACTCGTTGCATTTGACCTCCACTTATTTGATGGGGATAACTAGAAAAAATTGCACGGGGTCTAGGCAGTTTTACTTTTTCAAAAAGCTTTAGGGTTTCTTTTTTTGCTTCGGAATAAGATAGTTTTAAATGCTGCTGAAGAATTTCACAAACTTGCTTTCCACACTTCATAGAAGGGTTTAATGCACTCATTGGCTCCTGAAATATCATCGCTATATCCTTCCCTCGAATCTTTTGAAGTTGCTTTTCTTTTTCTAGGATAAGGTTTCTTCCTTCAAAAAGTATTTCACCCTTAAGCTGGCTTGATTTTTTTGGGAGTAAACCCAATATAGCCATGGAAGTCACCGATTTACCGGATCCAGATTCACCAACAACACCAAGAATTTCGTTCTCATTAATTTCAAATGAAATATCGTGGATGACTTCGACTTTCGTTTTATTATTTCCGAAGGAAATGGATAAATTTTTTACAAGAAGAATAGAGTTTACTGACATTAAATCAAAGATAAGGTTTTAGAGAATGCCTTGCGAATTTCGTTTTGCCCTACCATTTTACTAGGATTTAACGCGTAGGAAAAAGAATGTTAATAAAATCTTAAGATTTTGTATGCAGTTCGTCGAAAAATATTTAATTATTCATATAATAAATGTACTTTTTCAATCAATTTAAACAGATAACCATTAATAACTAACACACACACTAACTTATTATGAAAAAAACTAACAAATTCATTTTTTTATTAACCTTGTCAACCTTTCTTTTTTTATTAGGTGTAACGAAAACGATTGCGCAGAATGATAGTCAACCAAAGAAAGATGTACAAAAACCATCGAGCCTTTTAGTTTTGAATAAATCTCAAAACTATACACTTCAAAATACTTCGGTCTTGTTCAAAGAAGTTTTAGACCCATCCCCCCAGACTTCTTTTTTACCAATTAAAACAGAACAAGATCAATTAGGATTCACGCATCAGAAACTTCAGCAATATTATAGCGGAGTTAAAGTTGAATTCGGAACATTAATTGTTCATAGCAAGAGTGATGCTGTCGAATCACTAAGTTCTGAATATTATCCGATTCAAGAATTTGATATAACTCCTGGAATTAATAATACGCAGGCATTCGCAAAAGCAGTAAGTCATATTGGTGCCCAAAAATATATGTGGGAATTTCCAGATGCTGCAAAAGAAATGAATAATTACGAAAAACCTGTTGGTGAATTAGTAATCCTACCTGATTTCAATAGCGGAAGGGGTGTAACAGATGTAAAATCATACAAACTGGCTTATAAATTCGACATGTTTGCTACAAACCCAATTAGTCGAGGGAATCTATATATAGATGCAAACAATGGTCGGGCGTTATTTTATAATGCAATTATTAAGCACGCAACTACTTTTGGTCATGTAGGGGAAGCTCCTGTTACAATCGAAACGGAAGCCGATTATTGTGCGAGAATCGAGGCAGAAGCGGCAATGACTTTGGTTAGTGGAACAGCAGATACCCGTTATAGCGGTTCTCAAACTATCGAAACGGCTCCTAGTGGTTCAAATTACATTTTAAGCGATGCAGGTAGAAAAGTGTACACCCGAGATGCTTTGAATCAAGCACCTGGAAATACCTACCCATATGTAAATAACTATTCTCAGTTTACCGATAATGATAATAACTGGACCACAGCAGAGCATAGCGCTAATAAAGATAACGCTGCACTTGATGCTCATTGGGGTGCCATGAAAACTTATGATTACTGGCAAAATGTTCACGGTCGAAATAGCTATGACAATGCGGGTACACAAATAAGAAGTTATGTGCACGTAGATAATAATTATGATAATGCATTTTGGAATGGAGCCGTTATGTCTTATGGAGATGGTTCTTCAAATGGAAATGAAGGAAATGGTTATTTTGATGCGTTGACTTCGATTGATGTTGCCGCTCACGAAATTGGACACGCCGTAACTGAATTTACAGCCAACCTTGCTTATCAAAGAGAATCGGGTGGACTAAATGAAGGTTTTTCGGATATCTGGGGTGCTGCTGTTGAGCATTTTGCTAAAGGAACGGGTACCGATGCTAATCCATCAGCTGAAGTATGGCTTATTGGTGATGAAATTGACAGACGAAGTGGTTCTGCTGCTTTACGCTCTATGAGTAATCCAACCTCTTTGGGTCAACCAGATACATATGGTGGAGCTAATTGGATAAATCCAAATTGTGGAACGCCAACAAATAATAATGATTATTGCGGTGTCCATACAAATTCTGGTGTTTTAAATCATTGGTTTTACAGAAGTGTAGTTGGTGGTTCAGGAACCAATGATATTGGTAGTTCTTTTAATGTTACTGGTATAGGTATGAGCAAATCGGCTCTTATTTCATTCAGATTGTTAAATGTTTACCTTTCTTCTAACTCAACCTTTGCAGATGCAAGAGTTGGAGCTATTCAAGCGGCGAAAGATCTTTATGGAGCTGGTGGCGCTGAAGAGCAGGCAGTTACCAATGCTTGGCATGCAGTTGGAGTAGGTGCTGCTTATGGTGCTCCTTCTAGCTACTGTACCTCAGCAAGTACAAATACAAATGACGAATATATTAGTCGAGTAGAATTGGGATCAATCGATAATGCATCGGGCGCACAATTCTATTCTGATTTTACTAGTCAGTCGACTGATCTAAACGAAGGACAGGCCTACACAATTACTGTAACCCCAACTTGGACGGGTACAGTTTATTCCGAAGGATATGCCGTTTGGATTGATTATAATGATGATCAAGATTTTGACGATGCAGGCGAACTTGTTTGGTCTAAAGCTGCTTCAACGAATACGCCAAATAGCGGATCGTTCACTGTGCCTACAGGAACAGCTGGTACGGCAACTCGAATGAGAGTTTCAATGAAGTACAATGGTGTACCAACAGCTTGTGAAACTTTCACTTATGGTGAGGTTGAGGACTATACAGTTAACTTAGGTGGTTCAACGGCCGATACACAGGCTCCAAGCAATCCAACGAGTTTAGCGGCTTCAAATATTACTCAAACTACAGTGGATCTTTCTTGGAATGCTTCTACGGACAATGTTGGTGTTACAGGCTATGATGTTTATCAAGGAGCTTCAAATTTAGGAACCGTAACTGGAACCTCTGCTCAAATAACAGGTCTTACGGCTTCAACATCTTATACTTTTAGTGTTCGAGCAAGGGATGCTGCGGGGAATGTTTCTGGTGCTAGTAATTCGGTAAATATAACAACGGATGCATCTTTAGATACACAGGCTCCGAGTAATCCAACAAGCTTAGCTGCTTCAAATATTGCTGAAACTACATTGGATCTTTCTTGGAATGCCTCTAGCGATAACGTTGGCGTTACTGGCTATGATGTATATCAAGGAGCTACAAATTTAGGAACTGTAGCAGGAACATCTACTCAAATAACTGGATTAACCGCTTCAACAGCTTATACTTTTAGTGTTCGAGCACGTGATGCTGCAGGAAATGTTTCAGGAGCTAGTAACGTTGTGAGTGTAACTACTACCGGAAGTGGTGGTGGTCCAACGGTATTGCACCAAGGATTCTTTGAGTCTGGATGGGATGGGTGGACAGATGGTGGAAGCGATTCCTACCGATATGCTGGATCACGTTCTTCGGAAGGTACGTATTCAATTCGACTAAGAGATAATACTAACTCGTCTACAATGACATTAGGGAACTTTGATGTTACCTCTTATAATTCAATAGATATCGAATTCTATTTTTATGCACGAAGCATGGAGAATAACGAAGATTTCTGGGTTCAATTCTATAATGGTTCAAGCTGGCTAACAGTTGCTAGTTATGCTAGAGGTACAGACTTCAATAACAATACGTTCTATACAGCGACAGTAAGTATAGATAGTGGTAGTTATAATTTCCCATCCAATGCACAGTTCCGTTTCAGAAATGACGCAAGTGGAAATAACGATCAAGTTTATATTGATGCTGTTACTATTACCGGAAATACAGGAGCTGCTTTCGCACCAACTATAAATTCAATAACTATTGTAGGTAATGGAATTCAGGGGCTTACAGGAGGCGATGATGACGAATTTGATTTTGAAGGTGACTTCTTTTTATATCCAAACCCAGCGGAGACTATGTTGAATGTTAAGATACTTGATGTTAGTGACAAGTTTACTTATAGAATTTTAAACATGCTTGGGCAAACAGTAAGAAATGGAAATTTATCTTCTACTTCAATTGATGTTCAAAATTTACAAAGTGGAGTATATTTTATTGAAATAAACGACGGAGAAGAACTTTCTACGCAACGCTTTATTAAGAAATAATTATTTTCCTTAATTCTAAAGAAAACCCGCCAAATGGCGGGTTTTTTTATTTGCGCAATGTTGAATTTTTTTACTACAACGCTTCTCCTACTTTAACATCACAACGATGTCCGGGTTGTCCATGTGCCGGATTTGGCGTGCCTTTTGGTAAAGCACTTCCTTTGTCAAGCACAACATCCGACATTTGGTCGTTAGTTTTTACCGGAGTTGGAGCTGAATCTAATGGCGCGCCCACAGAAATATCACAACGATGTCTGGGTTGCCCATGAGCAGGATTCAAAGCAACACCATCGACTGATTTAACAGGTGCCGCAGTCTTTTCAACCGGAGTAATTGTTTCGGCTTGAGTGTTAATGGTCTTATCATCTGTTTTGGGATTTTCTCTACAAGAATAGACAAAAAGTATACCTATGGAAAATAGAGCAAGTGAAATCTTTTTTGTGTTTTTTGAGTACATTTTCTTCAATTTTTATGTAAAAGTGCCAGAAATGTACAAAATTTTGACCATTCCAGTCTCTTTCCACATTTGAATGATTTGTATAAATTTTAAACTGAAAGAATCTCATCTTCGTTTAAGGTCTCTTCATTCCGAAGCCTTAAAATAATTTGAGCTACTGTAATTGTATCTTTTTCGCAGTATATAACAATACGGTCGATATCATTCTCTTCATAATATACATCTCTCACCTCACTCCCATCAATATCATCTTTAGGAGATGGAATGCCTAAAACATGAGCCATAAGTTTCAAGGAGGTAAAAGTCTTGTAATCACCAAATTTCCATAATTCTAAGGTGTCTAAATGTGGAACTTCCCAAGGCTTTTTTCCGAAGAGATTCAATTTAAAAGGAATATCAATCGAATTAATAATCATTCTTCGCGTGATATATGGGAAATCAAATTCCTTCCCATTATGAGCACATAAAATGTGATGAGGTCGGTTAAAATGTGATGCAAGTATGGATTTAAAATCGTTGAGAATTTTTATCTCATCGCCGTAAAAACTAGTTACTCTAAAGTTGCGTATGTCTCCAGTGATTTTAAAGAAACCCACCGAAATACACACAATTTTACCAAATTCGGCCCAGATTCCAGCGCGATCATAAAACTCATCCGGAGAGAAATCTTCTTTCCGTTGATACCTGGTTTTTTGTTCATATAAAACCTTGGCTGTATCATCTAAGTCATTAAAACTTGGGTGCTGTGGAACAGTTTCAATATCCAAAAAAAGGATATGTTCCAGATTAATTCTTTTAAGCATAATTTTGAAGTAATAAACGAGGAGTGGAAATATAAAATTACAAAAAAATTAAGAGCCCATCTGAATCATTTCATAAACCTCGTCAATATAAACATAGAATTCATCGGTAAACGGCTTTCCTGATCTTCCACCGCGCTGATGCCCAAGACGAACTATAATAAGATTGTCCTCTGGAATACTAATTACATATTGCCCTAGAATACCTCGCATTACAAAGATTTTTTTATTGAGATGATCGCTCAACCAAAATCCATATCCGTATTCGGGACTTTCTTTAAACCGCTGTCGAGTTGAGGTTGTAACAAAACTAGAATCTAATATTGAAACGGATTTCCAAGTTCCAGAATTAGAATATAATTTTCCGAAGCGAGCAAAATCACGAGCATTACTTGCGATACAACAATATGATTTTGCAAGACGATGTTCTGTATCATCTACTTGCCATAGGGCTTCGTTTTCAAAACCCATTGGCTCCCAAAAACTTACAGTTAAATATTTTGACAAGGACTTTCCGGTTGCTTTTTGAATTACCATCCCAAGTAATTGCGTATTTCCACTTAGATATTTATAGCTTTTACCGGGAGTCTCAATAACTTTTTGATTTAGTATGGTTTCGGATAAATTGTCATCGTAGTAAGAACGGGCTGTAACGCTAAACGGGCTTGTATAAGACTCATTCCAATCTAGTCCCGATGCCATAGATGAAAGATCACCGACGGTCATTCCACTTCCTGCATATTGTGGGTAGAAATCCCCAACAGGCTGGTCCAAATTAGTGATAAAACCATCTTTAATTGCTTTCCCTAATAAAGCGGAGGTAATACTTTTTGCCATCGAAAAGGAATTCGTTTGTGATTCTTTGCCATAGTTCTCGGCATATTTTTCATACCAGATGCTATCATTCTTTATAATTAGAAAAGCGACCGTTCCTAATTCACTATTTATTTCTGAAAGCTTTTGCGTGGGTTCAACTTTGTTATAATCCTTATGAATTGACCAAGGTTGAGGATTTGAACTAGCTGGGATTTGCTCGTTTTCAAACGAAGGATGGTCGTCGATATAGGCTGTAGTGTGCCCCGTTAAATAAACAACACGAACCCCTTTTAATATGTAATCATAGTCGGTGAGGTACAGTAAAGCAATAATGAGAGCGATAATACCTATAAACCATTTGATAATTTTTTTCATTTTATGTCTTTAAAAAAGTGACTGTTGTTTTACGGGACTTTCATGTTCCAGAAGCCATTTTTTTCGGTGCAATCCACTTGCATATCCCGTTAAAGAGCCATCACTACCAATAACACGATGGCAAGGAATTACTATTGAAATTGGATTCTTACCATTGGCCGATGCTGCTGCGCGAATGACTTTTGGATTCCCCAATTGATTTGCCATTTGCTGGTAGGTCATAGTTTTACCAAATTGAATTTCTTGAAGCTGTTTCCAAACTCTTTTCTGAAAATCTGTTCCTTCCGGAGCTAATTTTATGTCAAATTGAGTTCTCTTTCCTTCGAAATATTCTTCAAACTGTTTTACGGTATCTTCAATTTCTCTTATTCCAACGCCATTCGCAGCTGGAAGTATTTGTTCTTTATCATTAAATTGGGCAGCGGTGAGTTGAAATTTTGAATTAAAATTAAGCGATATAATCCCAATTGGAGAGTCGATATAGGAGGTAAAATCACTTTTCATCTTCATCTTCATCAGATTTGTCGTGTAATTGAACACCCATTTTTTTGGCTCGAAGTTCCCAGTTTTTACGTGCTTGTAATTGCATATCTTCAATGGCATCACTTTCATCCATGATCTCTAGACCTAGTAATGTTTCTATTATATCTTCCATAGTCACGATACCTGTTGTATTTCCAAATTCATCGACGACTAAGGCGATATGTGAGCGTTGATTGATAAAGGTATTGAAGAGAACGGGAATAGGGGTGTCGTCCTGTATCACAGGAAGTTCTCTTTTAATCTCGCTTAAAGGTTTGTTACCATGGTCGTCAACGATTTCGGACAAAAGATCATCCCTTAGGATAAACCCGGTGATGTTATGACTTTTATCTTTATAAACAGGAATTCTTGAGAAATGTAAATCTTTATGGGTGTCATGAAATTCGCTCAGACTGATAGATTCATCTTCACTGGTTACAACAGGAAAAGGTGTCATTACATTTTTTGCAATTATTGATTTAAAAATCAGTAGGTTTTTTATAACAGCACTTTCATTTTCTTCAAAAACTCCTTCTTGCTCGGCCGCGTCGGTAATTGCCATGAATTCTTCTCTACTCATATTGTTTACATGTGCCGATTTACCAATGAGTTTAGTCGTTAAGGTAAGTAGCCAAAGTATTCCGGTATATTTCAGTGGGAGGATAATAATCTTTAGGAAAAGGGCGGTGAAACCTCCTAGTTTCTTCCAATAGGTAGCACCAATAGTTTTAGGAATTATTTCAGAAACAATTAAAATGAGTAAAGTCATAATTGCCGATACAATACCAACCATATTAACACCGAAAAACTCCACCTTATAAGGAAGCTTTTCTGCCTGTACACCAACTAGAATCGCTCCAACGGTATGCGCAATTGTATTTATTGTCAATATTGCAATAAGGGGTTGATCAATGTCTTTCTTAAAGTTTGTGAGCGTTTGAGCATACCCTTTTCCTTCTTTTGTTTTAATACTTAAAAATGTTGGGGTAAAACTTAATAGCGAGGCTTCTAGTATAGAACATAAAAAGGAAAAAAAAATGGAAAGTACAGCGTAAGCTATTAGGAGTGTCATTAAGATTTTTTTACAAGTTAAAACATTAGAAAAAAATATGTACTTAAAAGAACAGCGAATTTAGTCTCAAATGCCATTTGAAAGGAAATCACAGCACTTATTTTTATAATCGAATCAAAAAGACAATAAATATTATCTTTTATGTCCTCTATTACCAACCAACATATTTTGGAGGCTCAAGGTTTTTAAGGTTAATATATACAATTATTTGCCCTCGATGGTGCGTCACATGATCTTGTAATAAATTAAGAATCTGCAATTTACTTTTTGGCCCAGCAAAAAACTCAACAGTTTCCTTAAGTTCTTCTTTGGAGGCTTTTTTGATTATTTCTGAGCTTGCAGTGAAGGCCTCTTTCAGCAATTTAATAGTCTCTTCCTTTGAGATTGCAGGATCTGTTTTTGCTCGATTATACTCTTCCGAAGAGAAATAAGTTCCGCTTAGCCAATCCATATTCCCTTTTATATGTAGTAATTGCTCCTTAAAACTACGTTGTCTTTCTGTAGGTTTAAAGTCGTAAAACTGTTCTGGCATTAGTTCGGCCATAGCAATTAAGTAGTCTCTTGAGTTGTCCCATTTTTCCAGAAAGGCCTCCTTAGGGTCAGCCTGTTGTGAAAAACTAAAAGCGAAAATCAAAAGCGCAATTAAAAGGATAAACTTTTTCATAATTAAATCAAAACTTCCATTTAGATTTTGAAGTTTTAGGAGGAACTAAATTTACGAAATTAATTTCACTACGTCCTTTGCGAAATAGCTTGCTATAATCTGTGCGCCAGCTCTTTTAATTGCGATAATTTGCTCCATCATTACGGCGTCATGATCCAGCCAACCCCTTTCAGCAGCGGCTTTTAACATGGCATATTCTCCGCTCACTTGATAGACGGCAACAGGAACATCAACTACATTACGTATATCACGAACTATATCGAGATAGGCCAATCCAGGTTTTACCATGACGATATCTGCCCCTTCCTCAATATCCATTAGCGTCTCTTTTATTGCCTCGTTACGATTGGCAAAGTCCATCTGATAGGTTTGTTTGTTTTTTGGAACATCTTTTATATCAACAGGAGCCGAATCTAAAGCATCCCGAAATGGGCCATAAAATGCCGAAGCATATTTCGCACTATAACTCATAATACCGGTATCATGAAACCCCTCATCTTCAAGCAAACTTCGGATTTCAAAAATACGTCCGTCCATCATATCGCTTGGAGCAATAAAATCGGCTCCGGTTTTTGCGTGTGAAAGAGACATTTCGGCTAAAATCGCATTCGTGTCATCGTTGATTATTTTTCCTTCGGAAACGATCCCGTCGTGACCGTAGGCCGAATAAGGGTCTAGGGCAACGTCTGTCATAACAAGCATATCAGGAACAGCGTTTTTAACTGTTTTAATGGCGCGTTGCATTAAACCATCAGGATTCAGGGCTTCTGTACCCGAATTATCTTTTAAATTATCTGGCACTTTTACAAATAATAGTACAGATTTAAGACCTAGAGACCACAGTTCTTTTACTTCTGAAGCTAATAACCTGCTAGAGAGCATCTTAAATAACTTCAGCGAAGAAGAAGCACAGCGAATTAAAGATATTGAACGCACCACAAACCATGATGTAAAAGCTGTTGAGTACTATTTAAAAGAAAAAATTGCTAAT
>RCND010001420.1_pt1 | contig 13546 bp, 9 predicted proteins | sample 2041351 | NCBI WGS metagenome assembly RCND01 (sample SAMN09708230, study PRJNA481090) | Marine sediment metagenome, whole genome shotgun sequencing project. | biome: marine sediment; feature: ocean; material: sediment; isolation source: Sewage treatment plant 12B marine sediment (STP12B) ...
AATTACATCATACGTAAATCGGTTAATTTATCGAAGCAAACACATATAATTGCTACCAATATTGATGTTGCCTTTTTGTTGATTACACTTGAAAACCCGAAAACCTATACCGCTTTCATTGATCGTTTTTTGGCAACAGCAGAAGCTTATCATATTCAAGTAGTATTGCTTTTCAATAAAATTGATAGTTACGATGCTGTTCTGATGGAAGAAATGAACTATTTAAAAGAGCTTTACGAAAAAATCGGATATTCTTGTTTGTCGATTTCAGCAAAAACTGGGGAGAATATTGATGCTGTTAAAAGTTTAATGAAAGATAAGACCAGTTTATTTTCAGGGCATTCCGGTGTGGGAAAATCTACTTTGATAAACCTGATTGAGCCTTCCTTAAATATCAAAACAAAACCAATATCAGAAACACATAAACAAGGTGCCCATACTACTACATTTGCTGAAATGTATCCCTTGCATTTTGGTGGATTTATTATTGACACTCCTGGAATCAAGGGTTTTGGTGTAGTTGATTTTTCTAAAGAAGAAACAGGTGATTATTTTCCCGAAATTTTTGCTTTAAAATCTAAATGTAAATTTCATAATTGTCGTCATAGTAACGAACCTAATTGTGCTGTAATAGAAGCAGTGGAAAACGGAGAAATTGCCGAGTCCAGATACTACAATTATTTGCAATTGCTAGAAGATGACGATGGTCCGTATCGATAATAATTTACTGTTCAATTTATGAGAGCTGTTATACAAAGAGTCACAAAGGCATCTGTAATTATAGAAAATCAAATTCATTCAAAAATTGATTTGGGTTTTCTAATACTACTTGGGATTGAAGATTCTGACGCTATAGAAGATATTGTATGGCTATCAAATAAAGTTTGTAAACTTCGTGTTTTTGATGATCCTGATGGTGTTATGAACCTTTCGGTTAAAGATGTTTCTGGTGAAATTATTGTTGTGAGCCAATTCACCTTACACGCCAGTACAAAAAAAGGAAATAGACCTTCTTATATCAAAGCGGCAAAACCCGAAATAGCAATTCCTCTTTATGAAAGTTTTATCGATCAATTACAAAAAGATTTAGAGAAAAAAGTGTATACCGGTAAGTTTGGCGCATACATGCAACTCGACTTCGTAAACGATGGTCCTGTAACCATTCTCATTGACACAAAACATCGTGAATAGACCAAGATTATCTTCTTCTTTATTTATTTTCTAAACACTAAAAACACCGCCAAGAAAGGTAGATGTTTTGTACCTTTACCCGAAATATCCCAAATATGATTCCAAAAAAATTGCTAGTGCTTGCTTTGTTGTTAAGTACATCTTATTCATTTTCCCAAAGTCTTATTAATGCAGATCTAGGTTTGGATCTTAAAATAAACGCAGATGCTATTGTAAAATATGACGATTTTTCCATTAGACTAATTCGCCAAGATATGATGATAATTCAGCAAAAGATGGCAATTGAAATTCTAAATAAAAAAGCTGATTATTTAGCTGAGTTAACACTGTCTTACGACAAAAAAAATCTCATCAAGAATGTATATATGGAGTTTTTCGATGCCGCTGGTAAACGCATTAAAAAAGTGAAAAAAAATGATTTTGATGACTATTCTGCAACAGACGGTGGCACCCTATATTCAGATGACCGTATTATTCATTACAACCATACGGCTACTTCTTATCCATATACGGTAGTTTATGAATATGAATTAGGTATAAGTGACACAGCATTTATTCCAGGATGGGTCGCAGCAAGAAATTACAATATTGGTGTTGTCAGCAGTACCTATTCATTTTCCTGTCCTGCTAGTTACAAAATACAGAAGTTAGAATCAAATTTTGATTCTTTTAATGTGGAAAAAACAGAAGGAGTTGGTTTATTACAATACAAAATAACCAATGTACCAGCTCTAAAACCAGAAACCTTAAGTCCCAGCTTTAAAGAACTGATTCCTCGAGTAAAAATAGCTAGTAATAAATTTCACCTTGCTGGTGTAAACGGAACCGCAGATAATTGGCGTGAGATGGGCAAATGGATTCATAATAACCTTTTAGCTTCTCGTAATAATCTGTCTCCAGAAACTATAGCGAAAATTAAAGAAATGGTAAAAGGTGTGCCGGAGCCGATTGAAAGAGCAAAAATTATCTATGACTATGTGCAAAATAAAACCCGGTATATAAGTGTCCAAATGGAAATTGGGGGATGGCAACCTATGCTAACAAACGATGTAGACAAATTAGGCTATGGCGACTGCAAGGCTTTAACATATTACACAAAGTCTTTGCTGGATATCGCTGAAGTACCTTCTTTTTATACGCTTGTATTTGCTAGTTACGGCAAAAGTAATATTAAAAAAGAGACCGTTTCTCAACAAGGTAACCACGCAATATTGTCTTTACCAATGCAAAAAGACACTATTTGGTTGGAATGCACAAGCCAAAAAGTTCCTTTTGGTTTTATCAACTCTTCAACCGACGATAGAGATGTATTGGTAATAACACCCGAAGGTGGGAAAATAGTACATACAAATTTTAACAAGCCGGAAGATAACTTGCAAAAAACAATTACAAGCTATTCTCTTAGTGAAAATGGAAGCATCCGCGGAATAACTGAAATTGAAAGTTATGGTACACAATATGAGCAACACCTTGATCGCTATGATGGTTTGTCTCCCGATGCCCTACAGAAAAGTCTAAAAAATCATTTTGATTTATTAAATAACTTACATTTCTCTAAAATTGAGGTTACGAACAATAAAGAAAGAAAAAATTACCAAGAAAACTTAGAATTTACTGCTGAGCATTACGGCATCATCAACTCAGATGCCTCAATTCTATTTAATCTAAATGCGCTGAATAGAATTTCTCATGTGCCTGATAGGGTACGAAATCGAAAAACGAAGTTTGAAATTTTAAGAGGTTTTAAAGATGTTGACACATATACCATAAATATTCCTGAAAATTATAGTATCTCGGAGTTCCCGCAAGATGCAACCATAAATACGCAATTTGGAACCTACACCATGTCTGTTAAAAAACTAACAGATAATTCTTTGGAATATCATCGTAATATTTTGATAAATAAAGGGTTATACGAGAAGGAATTATACGAAGAGTACAGAGCCTTTAGAAAAAAAATTAGAAAAAAAGAAAATATTAAAATAGCAATTATAAAACTATGAAAAATTACATCCTACTACTTGTATTATTTGCAACACCTCTAATTTGGTCTCAAAATTACAAATTTGGTAAAGTATCAAAAGAAGAATTAGAAGAGGCTTTTTATCCGCTAGATTCAACAGCTGATGCGGCCGTTCTTTATTCAGAACGAAAAACACATTTTGACTTTATATATGACAAAGGTTTTTATGTAGTGGAGAAATATTTTGTACGAATGAAAATATACGATCCCGAGGCTTATGAAAAGGCCACAATTAGTATTTCAAAATATCAAGCATCAAATAGTACTAAAGGAGAAAGAATTGATGGTATTAAAGCAGCAACTTACAACTTGAAAAATGGCAAAGTTGTAGTGTCAAAACTTGCCAGTAGTAGCGTTTTTGATGAAAAAACCAGCAAAAATGTTGAGCGTGTAAAATTTACTATGCCCGATTTACAACCTGGCTGTATTGTGGAATGGAAATATCAATTGGAGTCCCCTTTTTTACATATGCTCGACGAGGTGAGACTGCAAGAAGATATCCCAATTAAAAAACTCAACGTAAAAATAATAACACCGGAATATTTCGTTTACAACACTAAAATAAAAGGCCATCTTCCGGTTCCTATCAAAAAGGAACGTAACCCGAGAACAATTAATTATACGTATACCGAAAGAGTTATGACGCCATCATCCGGTTTTCAGAATGTTAGAGGCTCTTCAAGTCTTGATTTTCGTGAAGATATCAGCAATATTGAGCTCGTAAATGTTCCAGCTATAAAAGACGAGCCTTTTTCGGGTAATATTGATAATTATATGTCTGGAATTCGTTACGAATTATCACATACAACAAATTCTTCTTTTACAACGGAGAAATATGCAAACAACTGGGAGTCAGTGGTAGAAAAGATTTTTTCTTACTCAAGCTTTGGGGATCAAATCATCAAAACAAAATACTTTAAAAAAGAAATTGATGAGCTCATCTCCTCAACAAGCAACACAACAGAAAGGGTGAAACTCATTTTCTCCTATGCAAAGAACAAAATAAAATGGAATGGAGAATATCGTATTTACACAGATGTTGGTGTTAAAAGAGCTTATGAATTAGGAGTGGGCAATGTTGCGGAGGTTAATCTTTGTTTGGTTGCAATGCTAAAATATGCAGGCATAGACACGAGCCCGGTTTTAGTAAGCACCGTTAATCATGGCATACCAATACTTCCAACCATGAATGGTTTTAACTATGTAATAGCAAGAGTAAATACTCCTGAAGGTGTCATCTTATTGGATGCCACAGAGAAAAATAGTGTACCAAATGTATTACCCAATAGGGTTCTTAACTTTCGTGGACGTGTGGTAACCGATACAGGGAAATCCGAATGGGTTGAGCTTTTTCCGCTAGAGCATTCTATTACTAAGAATTTAATCTCAGCGAAGTTTAATGAGTTTGGCTTTAAGGGCACCGCAAGAAAAACTATTACTAATCATTTTCTATTGAACTATAGAAATGAAGTGAGAGAGAAAAATAAGGAAGCTATCATTGAGTGGATAGATGAAGAAATGCCAAATGTTGAGGTAATTAATGCTAGGGTATCCAATCTTGATAATCTAGAAAAAGACGCAATTGAAACCATCCAATTCGAAAGCGAGTCTTTCTTTGAAGAAATAACTGGGAAAATTTATATAGATCCGCTTTTATATCTTCAACTAGAGGAAAACCCTTTTAAGTCCGAAAAAAGAGAGTTTCCTGTTTTTTATAACATGCCTTGGGCGAAAATTACCACTATTAATCTGGCAATTCCAGACACCTACACTGTTGAGAGTGTCCCTGAGGGATGTGAATATATCCTATCTGATGATCTTGGTTTTTTCCAATACAACATTACCCAAAAAGGAAATGTTATTGTAATTAAATCCAGTTTTGTTATTAATCAGCCTGTAATTACACCTCAAGACTATAAAGATCTACGAGAACTCTATGCTAACACAATTACAAAGCAAATGGAGAAAATTATTCTCAGTAACTAGTATACTTTCGTCAATAGCTTGAAGATTAGTTTTCATTTTTAACATAACTTTTTCAATCTAATCTTGTGATTATTAAGGTGGATTGCGATTTTTGCACGTAATCAAAATTTGTATTGCATACATGTTGATTTTTAAAAAATATATCTTTTTACTTTTTGTGCTATTTAATGCAGTTATTTTTGCTCAAGATATTGCATTTACAGCTAGTGTGAGTAAAAAAACATTAGGTGTTAATCAACGCTTAAAAATGGAGTTTTCAGTAAATAAAAATGGCGCTGATAATTTCAAAGCACCTGATTTTTCTAACTTTAAAGTTATTGCCGGCCCTAGCTCATCTGTAAGTAAATCTTGGATTAATGGTAAATCATCTTATTCACAAAAGTATATATACATTTTAGAACCAAAAACTGTAGGGAATTTCACTATTCCTCCTGCTCAAATAGAATACAAAAAGAATATTGTTAGTTCAAATTCAATTTCTATAACGGTTACCGAAGAAGTTGCCATTCCGAAAGATCCAAACGATCCAAATTATATCGCAAAGGAAAATATATCTCTGATTGCATCTGTTTCTAAATCCAGACCTTATGTGGGTGAAGGTGTTTATGTAGAATATCGATTGTATTTCAGTGAGCAAGTTGGGTTTAGTAGTCCACAATTTGGTGAAAACCCAAAATATGAAGGCTTTTGGAATCAGGAAATTCCCATTAAGGAACAAGTAGAGAAAACAGGAGAACTGAACGGAAAAAAGCACCGATATTATGTGTTAAAAAAAACCGTGCTAATTCCACAAAAATCGGGAAAGCTTTATGTAGACCCTATGGAAATGAGCTTGGTTGTAAACGTTCCTACTGGGCGATATGATTTCTTTGGAAATGCACAAACTCGCAGGACAAACGCACATTATTCATCAGGACGAAAACTAATTAATGTAAAACCGCTACCGAACGAAGGAAAACCCTTGGGTTTTAATGGAGCTGTAGGAAATTATAGCTTAGATGTAAAGGCTACAAAAAATACGCTGAAAGCAAATGAAGCAACTCAAATTAATGTGAGCGTCTCCGGAAAGGGAAATCTAAAATTATTCGAAATACCTTCTTTGGTGGTTCCTTCTGAACTAGAAGTATATACACCTGAGCGGAATCAAAAACTACACACTACCTTAAGTGGCTTGAAGGGAAGTATCTCAGACAGTTATTCTATAGTTCCTGAATATAAAGGGAAGTATATTATTCCTTCTATACAGTTTTCATATTTTGATCCGAATGACCAACAATATCATTCACAAAAATCAAATGAAATAATTATAGAAGTAACTGAGGGAAAGGTCTTGCCGTCAACTACTTCAGATCAAATAGCGACAAAAGAATTGGTTACAAACACCAGCGGTGATTTTAGGTTTATACACACGAAAACTGAGTTTAAACCAGTGAAAAAAACAACTTTTTATGCTTCAAAACTTTACTACCTTTTGTTGTTTTTACCATTACTTGCAATTCCTGTGGGGATTTTTACTGGAAAGCGATGGAGAAAAACTCGTGCAGATGTAGCTGGAATAAAAACAAGAACCGCTGACAGATTAGCTAAAAAATATTTATCTGAAGCTAAAAAGAAACTAAACAATAAAGAGGCATTTTATATCGCTTTAGAAAAGGCCTTACATAATTTCTTAAAAGCAAAACTTCATATCGAGACTTCGGACATCAGTCAGGAAAAAATAGTGGGCCTTTTAGCGCAACACCAAGTAAGTGAACCGACCATAAATTCTTTTGTAAATGTACTGGCTGATTGCAATTTTGCTCGCTATGCGCCAACCACAAAAGTAATGATGAAAAATGGCTATAAAAAAGCCAGTGAGGCTATAAGTGCAGTAAATTATGAATTACAACTAAGATGATGAGAGTAAAATTAGTTTACATATTTTTTCTACTATTTACCTGTGGTTTCTTCGCTCAAAATGTCGATGCCATTTTTGATGAAGCCAATAAAGCATATCGGAATTCTAGCTATCAAGAGGCGTTAAATGGATATCATCAAATAGATAGTTTGGGTTTACAATCATCCGATTTATTTTACAACATCGGAAATACGTATTACAAACTGAATCAAATTGCACCAAGCATTTATTATTATGAAAAAGCCTTATTATTAGACCCTAATAACGAGGATGCCAAACAGAATTTAACTTTTGCTCAACGTATGACCATAGATGCTTTTGAGGCGCTTCCTAAAAGTGTTTTTCAAAAAATTAATGATCGTATAATTTATCCTATTCATTACAACACATGGGCATGGATTAGCATATTTCTAGCCTTTATGGTTGGTGTTTTCTTTCTGCTCTACTATTTTTCTTTCAACACGAACAAAAAACGCCTATTCTTTACAGTAAGTTTAGTTAGTGTTGGTCTCTTTTTAATAAGTATGAGTTTTGTTATTAAGGCAAAACACTTTTCAGATCACACCAAGCCCGCTATTGTTTTCAGTTCTAAAGTATCTGTAAAATCAGAGCCAAATACTAACGCTGATGAAGCCTTTGAGCTTCATGAGGGAACAAAAATACATGTCGTAGAAACGATTGATGATTGGAATAAAATTAAACTGATGGATGGAAAAACAGGTTGGATCAAAAGCGAATCCTTTAAAAGGATTAAGTAAATTTCACAATAAGTTAATAAATATATTTACCTATAATATAAACTTATTGTAACTTTGCGAATACTCATTTTTAAAAATTAAATTTAATATATTATGAAAAAACTTTACATTTTAATGGTCACAATTTTGGTGACTTCTTTAAGCTATGGGCAAGAAATGTTGCTTAATGGTGATTTTGAAAGTTGGGATGATCCAAACAATCCAACAAGTTGGACACATGTAGAAAACATTGACCAAGAAACTACAGAAATTCATGGTGGGGCTAACTCAGCAAAACAAACTGGTGATGGCACAAAAGATTTAGGTCAAACTATTTTGAGTATAGCTCCTGGTGATGAGTTTACTTTAACTATTTGGTACAAGGTTATTGAAAACGATGGTTCCGATGCGCGAATTTGGTCAAAATGGAAAAATGGAACCACTACTGTTCCGGGTGATGAGGCTTTTTTACAAGGGCCTGATGGCGGTTATTTAGATAATAATGGTGGTGTTTGGACAGAATATACTGTCAATTTAATTGCCCCTTCAGGAGTGGATAGTTTTTATTTTGAAGTGAGAACCTATACTGGCGCTGTTGTTTATTGGGATGATTTTTCTTTCCTTAAAACCGCAGGCACAACATGTCCTATTCTTTTAGAAAGTGCAACTGCTACTTGTGATGCAGAAACAACAGGCGTAGACACATACACGGTAGAGATTCCTTTTACTGGAGGAGGAACAGAAACTTATACAATTACACCTGATTCTGGTACCGTTGGTGGAGATGATCCTACATCTATAGCTTCTGGTACTATTACCATAGGTGATATTGATGAAGGTACAGATTTACATGTAGATGTAACTAGTGCTGGTTGTGATTTAGACGTTGATATAACTAGCCCTGTGTGTTACCCACCAACTAGTGGTATACCTGTAATAACAGGAATTTTGGACGGTACTTTACCAAGTGATGGTTGTAATGGAACTTCAGGTTCATCAAGTCCGAAAGTAATTGAAATGTATGTTAATGGTACCGTAAACTTTACAGGGTATAAAATGGAAGTAGAGTCTAATGGAGCACCTGATGTAGCTAGTGAAGATTGGTATTATACTGATATATCTGCACTTGGAGTGAGAGCTGATGAATATGTGTTTCTTGTTCCTTTAGGTGAAACTACATTTGTTGAAATGTTTCCTAGTGCTTTCTACATCACTGATGGTCCTTCTGGAAATGGAAATGATGCTTTTAGAATAACTGATCCTTCTGATGTGGTTGTTGATCAATTTGGTACTCCTACTGAAGTAACAGGTAGTGATGATTTTGATGCCGCATGGGCTTATCAAGATAGCTATGCAAGAAGAAATTCTAACGATACTGCTAATGCTGGAGCCTTTAATGTCGCTAATTGGACTATTGGAGCAGATAATGAATTTGATGAACCTAACAATACATGTGCTTATATCCTTGGAGCTTTCTCGTTGGGTACTGACCAACAAATAATAGAAAACTTAGGCTTGTATCCAAATCCTGTAAAAAATGGGATTGTATACATTACTACTGACAACAACTTGAGCAAAGACATCCAAATTTTTGATGTCCTAGGTAAACAAGTACTAGCCACAACTATTACTTCAACTTCATTGAATGTTGCCAACCTAAAAACTGGAATTTATATCATAAAAATAGTAGAAGCAGGTCATTTTGCAACACGTAAATTAGTTATTGAATAATAAAGAAATTATTCAAACCAACATAATTAAAACGCCCTTAAGAAAACAAGGGCGTTTTTTATTAGTCTTTTTTCACTAGTGAAATATTAAGTGAAAGTTCGGTGTGACAATATTTTAGTATTTTCGTTATATCATTTTTGGGGGAAATGAAAAAAATTCTATCAATAGCGTTTATTGTTTTAGCAATTCTTAAAGGTCAATCACAACAGACAAATGAGCCTTCTATGGCTGTTATGTCAATTGCCCCAGAATTACAATTTGGTCTAACACTTCCCTCAAACATGAATTTTCCTGAAAGAAAAATTCAAAAAACGCTCCAAATAAATTTATCCAAAACAAACTATTCATCATCGAAAAAGTGGACTTCTCTTTTGAATTATCCAACTACCGGCCTAGCCGTTTCCTATACTAGTTTTGGTAATCCCGATAAACTAGGAACTGCTATATCGTTAACTCCCTTTCTTGAATACCATTTTAAGAGACAAAAACTTCAAAAGTTCTCATTAAAAAGTGGGTTTGGAATTTCCTATTTAAATAAATTACACGATCCTACGACTAATCCATTCAATAGAGCGGCATCAGTACATTTTAATGTCAATTTTTACCTACTGATGAATTACAAACTAAAACTAGGCAAAAACTTACCCGTGCGAATTGGTGGTGGTTATGTACATCATTCTAACGGACATACTAAATTGCCTAACCAAGGTTTTAACTCCGCTTTGGTAACAATATCTTCCGACATTTATAGATCACATAAAAAGCCGATAACGGAGGATAATGTTAAACCCATTCCTAGAACTTTTCAAACTTTTTTTGAACTTAAAAATGGTATGGGTTTTCAGGATTTTTCACCTGAAAACCATCAAAAAAAATATGTGTGGACTTATGCAGCAACCGCTGGATTTATTTACAAGGACACTTACCGTTTAGGTTTGGGGTTATCGTATCGAAAATACCAACATTATCAAGACTATATAGTAGAAAATCAAGTAGAAGGATTTAGTGAGAAGCCTGGGAAATATGCTTCAAATATTTTTCTTTTTCTAAATACTGAAGTGTTGATGGATCATGTAAGTATAAATATTGATGGTGGGTTAAATCTGTACAAGCCTTTTTTTGAAACACATTATTTACTACAAGAAGAAGAGTTGACTTTTAAATATCAACTCAAAAAACTCTTTCTTGGCAGAATGGGATTAAAATTCTATTTAAACAACACGCAAGACTTACCGGATAACAATATTTTTATTGGAGCACATATAAATTCTAATTTAAGTCAAGCTGATTTCTTTGAATTTAGTGTAGGCTACGTAAAGCGGTTACCATTTAAAAAGTGGAAATACTATTAAATTTATAAACACACCCCTTAGCCCCTCTCAAGAGGGGAATATTTTACCTCTTTCTTAATTGTTGAATTGTGACTTTCCTTTAAACTGCCAGCCTATTAATTTACCGTGTGAAAAACACACCCCTAACCCCTCTCAAGAGGAGAATAAAATGTACCTCTTGCTTCATTGGTAAATTTGACCTTTACGTACAAAACTGTTTCCTTTTTTAATTTACAGCATGAAAAACACACCCCTAACCCCTCTCTAGAGGGGAATACATTTCCCTTTTAACTGGGGAATGTCTTAATCCTTAAGATCTACATAAAACCTGAAATGTATCTCAGGCAGGTATCTTTGAAATTATTTTAGTAATTTTACAAAAAAAGAAAATATGCTACAGAAAATTAACCTACAAAATGTATTGTTTCTAGATATTGAAACCGTTCCGGAAGTATCAGATTATTCTTTACTTTCTGATGAAAAAAAAGAATTATTTGCAAAAAAAACCGAATACCAACGAAAGACAGAGGAAATACCAGCAAATGAATTCTACCATAAAGCTGGAATTTGGGCTGAATTTGGAAAAATAATCTGTATTTCTGTTGGTTTTTTTACCGAAGAAAGCAAACATCAAAAATTACGTATTACTTCATTTTTTGGAAATGAAAAAGAATTACTACAGGATTTCAAAAACTTGTTGAATACACATTTTAATAAAACACAACATCTACTTTGCGCTCATAATGGTAAAGAATTTGATTTTCCCTTTATTGCACGTCGCATGATAATTCATAGCATCGATTTACCAGAAAAACTCAATCTTTTTGGGAAAAAACCTTGGGAAATAGCACATCTAGATACTATGGAATTATGGAAGTTTGGTGATTATAAACACTTTACTTCCCTACAACTATTAACTTCTATACTTGGAATTCCTTCTCCAAAAGACGACATTGATGGAAGCATGGTATCGGAAGTCTATTATCAAGAAAAAAACTTGCAACGAATTGTAAAATACTGTGAAAAAGATACTTTAGCTGTTGCGCAACTTTTACTTCGTTATCAAAATAAACCCTTGCTATCAGAACAAGATATTGTTTTTGTTAAGAGCTAATATGCGCCTAAATTAGCATGAACTGTTTCTTATAATTCTTTCAAAACTTGTATTACTTCCTCGACCATTTCATTAGAAATATCAAGGTGTAAAACTATGCGCAGTTTTCCTTCTCCCATAGTGCTTAAAAGAACCTTTTGCTGCTTCAGCTTTGCCATGAAATCATTTTCGCTTATTTCATCATTCAAATAGAAAATAATTATATTTGTTTCAATGGGTTCCACCTCTTTTGCAAACCTACATTGTTCTAGAGCCTTTCCAATAATTGCAGCATTTTTATGATCTTCTGCCAATCTCTCAACATGGTGGTCTAACGCATAAATTCCAGCTGCAGCCAAATAACCTGCCTGCCGCATAGCACCACCTAGTAGCTTTCTAATTCGTAAGGCTTTTTTTATGTGCTGTTTAGTTCCTAGCAAAACCGAACCAACCGGCGCACCTAAACCTTTGGATAAACAGATAGAAATGGTATCAAAAATAGCACCGTATTGTTTAGGTTTTTGTTCTTTAGCAACTAATGCATTGAAAAGTCGGGCACCATCTAAATGAAAAGATAGCTTGTTTTCAACACATACTTCCTTAATTTTTAGAATTTCATCATAATCCCAGCAAGCGCCTCCGCCTTTATTCGTAGTGTTTTCAACAGCTACCACTGAAGTCAATGGTAAATGAAAATTGTCTGGATCATTAATTACTTCTGATACTTGTTTGGCCGTAAACATTCCTCTATTGCCATCTAATAAACAACAAGATACTCCAGAATTAAAAGCAACGCCGCCACCTTCAAAATTATAAATATGTGCCCATTTATCACAAATAAGTTGCTCGCCTTGTTGTGTGTGTAATTTAACAGCTGCTTGATTCGCCATTGTTCCGGAGGGAAAATACAAGGCTGCTTCCATGCCGAAAAGTTTTGCTATTTTTTCTTGTAAGGCAATAACGCTAGGATCTTGTCCGAAAACATCATCTCCTACTTCTGCTTTAAACATATAATCCAACATTTTGGGTGTTGGTTTTGTTAAGGTATCACTGATTAAGTTAATCATAATTGTATGAATATTTTTTAAATTTTGTAACTTGGTAGTATCAATTTCTACGCATTCCGATATGGGGAATGTCATCTTCCAAATATCCTTCTCCTACTTGCTTAAAACCCAAACTTTGATAGTACTTTTTTAAATAGGTTTGGGCACTTATGTGTATGGCATTAGTACTAAAATGTGTATCTATATAATCAATTGATTTCTCCATTAATTTTATTCCTAGTCCTGTACCCCTAAATGATTGTTTAATGGTCACCCTTCCAATGGCTGTTTCTTTAAAATAATCACCAGCTTTAAAAACACGAGAATAGGCAATAACTTCCCCATTATTTGATGCAAAAATATGAATAGCCCTTTGATCTTTATTATCTACATCTTGATATGGGCAATCCTGTTCTACAACAAAAACTTCTGCACGAAGTCGCAACAAAGAATACAGTTCCTCTTTGCTTAATTCATTATAGGTTTTAGTTATCCATTTCATATTAATAAT
>RCND010001421.1_pt1 | contig 13541 bp, 9 predicted proteins | sample 2041351 | NCBI WGS metagenome assembly RCND01 (sample SAMN09708230, study PRJNA481090) | Marine sediment metagenome, whole genome shotgun sequencing project. | biome: marine sediment; feature: ocean; material: sediment; isolation source: Sewage treatment plant 12B marine sediment (STP12B) ...
TTTTAGATCATGTCAGGGAGGTAATCCGCATGAATCATTTCAGTTATAGCACTGAAAAAACATATATCAGCTGGATTTACAGGTTTATTATCTTCCACGATAAAAGACATCCTAATGAGATGGGTGGAAAGGAAATCTCTGAATTTTTAACCCACCTTGCAGTTGAAAGAAAGGTTTCCGCTTCAACTCAGAATCAGGCACTAAATGCTCTGGTTTTTTTGTACAAAAAGGTATTAAAGATCCCCCTGGACAATTTTGACTTTAAGCATGCCAGTATTGGGAAACGATTACCTGTGGTGCTTAGCCGGGAAGAAACACAAAAGGTAATTTCAAACCTGCAGGGCGAATTTCATCTTATGGCTTCAATTTTATATGGAGGGGGATTGCGATTAAGCGAATGTTTAAATCTGCGTGTGAAGGATATAGATTTTGGCCTGAATGAGATTATTGTTCGTGGAGGTAAGGGGGACAATGATCGGAGAACTATCCTGCCAAGTCTGATAGTGCCAACAATTTTCATCAATCTACAAAACCGTCAAGCACATTCTTACCGATAACACGGCCACTTTCCTGCTGAACATGGGCTTCCTTAAGTGTTTCTACACTGAGTTTTCCCAGCTTGCCTGTTACAGTTGACATCAAGGTGCCATTGTCAATGAGCTCAGATACCCGGTTAAGCAATTCATGTTGTTTTTCCATATCCTCTGTTTGGAACATCGAACGCGTAAACATAAATTCCCAGCTGAAGCTCAGGGCTTTAAATTTGATAGATTCAATATCCTGGGATCCGAAATTATCGATGATTGCTATATGACCACGGGGTTTAATTAACTCGACGATTCCGGGAAAGTGCTCTTCTGTCCCATTAAGGGAAGCAACGTAGCGTGGTTCAAATCCCAGAGCCATAATCTGATCAACAAGGGATTCACGGTGATTGATTACATGATCCGCACCCATCTTTTGAACCCATTCTATGGTTTCAGGCCGGGAAGCCGTGGCGATCACGGTCAGTCCGGTGAGTTTCTTGGCAAGTTGAATTAGAATGGATCCAACGCCTCCTGCTCCACCAACAATCAACAGGCTCTCACCCTTGCCTTCGCCTTCTTTGAGCGAGAAGGAGTCGAATAAAAGTTCCCATGCGGTAATGGAGGTTAGGGGAAACGCGGCTGCCTCGGCAAAGTCCATGGATTGAGGCTTCTTTCCGACAATGCGCTCATCAACGGCATGAAGCTCGGAGTTTGTACCGGCCCGGGTAATATCACCAGCGTAAAATACTTCATCACCGACTTTAAATTTGCTAACATCGCTGCCCACTTGACGAACAATACCAGCTGCATCATAGCCGATTACTTTTGTGCCCTTCTTCGGCCCCTTGTTGGCACGCACCTTCACATCCACAGGATTGAGTGAAATACCGCGAACCTCAACCAGGAGATCCTGTGGTCCGATTTCAGGTGTCCCTGTTTCAAATTCGATTAAGGCCTCTGCTGCAGTGATTGGTCCTGCTTGATTATATCCTATTGCTTTCATCTTATGCTATTTTATTAATAGCAACTGCTTTGTATTCAAAAATGAGCCAGCAGCTATTTTGTAAAAGTACAAGCCGCCCGGCAAATGAGTGCCATCAAAATCAATACTGTGCTGTCCGGGAGCCCGCTCTTCATGGACCAAGGTATATATTTCTTCACCCAGGATGCTATAAACTTTCAAATCAACAAACGCGCGGTGCGGGAGAGAGAATTCGATAGTCGTTACGGCATTAAAAGGGTTGGGATAATTCTGCATGAGCTCAAATCCATGCTGAAATGCATCCTTCGAATCTTCTACTTTAGTATTGGCGCTTTCAAAGACAATGACCTCGTAGCGCGTTGCAACAAATAGTTGATGGTTTGCCACAACAGCTTGACCTAAGTATGACAAAGAGTCGTCATAAAAGAGCTGTGTTCCATCTTCCAAATCAAAACCGTACAGGGCAGATTCCATTAGCGGAACGACATATACCACGCCATTGGCAATGGCAGGGGCAAACATATAATTACCCGAAAATGTATGAGCCCAAAGAAATGCGCCGGTTTCTTTATTTAAAGTATGCAGTTCACCATTTCCTTGTCCGTTACCTCTGACCGTAAAACATAATTTGCTATCCGTAATCGCAATGGAATTTTGTGCTTCATATTGGATGGTATCACCCTGACTTTTAAAGCTCCATTTTACATCCCAGCTTTCTTTGTTATAGGCAAAAATCGTGTCATTGGACTGGGTATAAAAGCAATCATTATCCACTGTAATTCCTCCAGTTGTACGTTCAGAGCTTGGTCTCCACCACACCAGGTCACCCGTCTTTTTATCAAAGACCTGAACCTTGTAGCCTCCAGTTATATAAACATAGCGATCGTCCACCGCCGGGGTACTTTGAATGATAATATTTTTAGACCAGATCGTGGAGCCATCACTAATAGAAATGCAATACAAACTGTCACCATGAATGTAGGCAGAGGCACTGTCAAGTACTATACTTCTGGTGTAAAGAGAGCCTATTTCTTTACTCCACTTTTGTTCTCCAGTCTCTCTATCCAGTGCATAAAGTCCCAATCCCTGCTGACCTCCCGCAAAAATCATGGAATCATTCTGTGCACATATAAAACTCATGCTTGCCAACGATTCAGGAACTTCAAAGGTCCATATGGTATCTCCACTTGCAATATTGACTACCTCCAGGGTATTTGGATACCTGCCAACTGCAAGGGCAAGCAGGTCATTATAAACGGTCAGATAGCTGAGACTTATATAGTCTCCAGAGGATTTAACCGGGATCACTTCTTTTCGCTTCAGTGGAGGATATAGGATTGTCTCATCAGCGGCCCAGGATGTCCTTTCTTTATTTTGATTTATCATTGGCCAATTCTGAGCATACACTGAGCTGTCCGCAAAAAGCACTAAGAGTGCAATTATGACTACTAATCCAGAACTAATTCTTGACATCATCTTTGTTTAGTTTTTAATATAAATATCGAAAGGGTATATAATTTACAACGAATAATTGAATCATTCAATAATACAGTACTTGGACCCAGGGGTTTCCTGCATGATTCGCTACATTTTGTTTATCTTAGTTCAGGTATCAATCTAAGCAGTCCCATGAAACTGATCACTGAAGTTGCCCTTCCTGAATATCCCTTCAAGCTGGATCATCAAATGCCGGTTCTGCTAATGGGCTCCTGCTTTACTGAAAACATAGGCCGTCAGCTGGAGCGCTACCTCTTACCTGTATGCACCAATCCCTTTGGTGTCACCTATAATCCACTCTCCGTAAAAAAAGGTTTGGAGGCACTAATGCATAAAAAGGCCTATGAGGAAGATGAGCTAAACCTGCACAATGATCTCTGGTTCTCCTTTGACCATTATACGGGCTTCTCTTCGCCTGATCGTAAGGTGACGCTGGATCAGATTAACCATTCGTTCCACCCTGCAAAAGAGTTATTAAAAAATGCAGGTGTCCTAATCCTTACCTGGGGCACTTCATGGGTTTATCGATATAAGAAAACAGGTGATGTGGTTTGTAATTGCCATAAGATTCCTGCGAAGGAATTTACACGGACACAACTTACCACCAGGGAGATCATTGCAGCTTACGAGGACTTACTACCTCAACTGTTTGAATTCAACAAGAACCTGAAAATTATACACACAGTGAGCCCTGTGCGTCATTGGAAGGACGGAGCGCATGGTAACCAGCTTAGCAAAGCTTCCCTCCTGCTTGCAGGGGATGCTCTTCAGAAGCAATTTCCTGAGCAATTTTTCTATTTCCCTTCCTATGAAATCGTGATGGACGAGCTGCGCGATTACCGGTATTATGCGGAGGATATGATTCATACCAGCAATCAGACCACTGCATACATCTGGGAAAAATTTCAGCAGGTTCTGGTTCATGGATCTTCCATGGAGATCATCACCGATCTGGAGCATCTTCTAAAAATGAAGGAGCATCGACCCATGAGCGAAAGTAAGGAAGCCAGGAATAAATTGGAGAATCAAATTAGGGAGCGGACGAAATATTTAAAAAATAAATATCCGGAATTAAAACTGGATAGTTTGCTCAAACTAAACGTTTGAAGTGCTTACATAGATTATTTGTTTAATTTTTTGATTTATTTGTTGAACAATATCTGTGCGGAATCGTTGTATATGCATCACAATGCACTACACTATGAAGAACATAAAAACAGCAATACTGATCCTGATCATATTGTTACCACTTGCCGCTCTCTATGGCCAGCAGGGGGCGATTCAGGGAAGGGTATACAACGTCAACAACAATGAACCGGTCCAGTTTGCTTCCGTAGCTATATTCGGCACTGCCATCGGATCCACCAGCGACCTGGATGGAAACTTCCTCTTTACAGGCCTGGAGCCAGGTTATGTGGAGGTACGTGTTTCATCCGTTGGATTTGAAACCTATGTTTCGGGAGCGATCGAGGTGACCAATGCGAAAAAAGTATTTCTGGATGTAGCTCTGGCTGAGGCCAATGTTCAGCTGGAAGAAGTGGTTATCAAAGCCTCTCCCTTTCGGAAAATCGATGAGAGTCCTGTCTCACTTCAACGAATCAGCATAAAAGAGATTGAAAAAAGTCCTGGCGGCAACCGGGATATCTCCAAGGTAATTCAATCCTACCCGGGAGTTGCTTCCACACCCGCTCAACGAAATGATATAATTGTACGCGGAGGCGGTCCCAGCGAAAACACCTTCTACCTTGATGGGGTTGAGATACCCAATATCAACCACTTTGCCACCCAGGGGGCTTCAGGCGGACCGGTAGGGATCATCAATGCCGACTTCCTGCGAGAGGTGAACCTTTATACAGGAGCCTTCCCTGCCAATAAGTCTAATGCACTTAGTTCTGTGATTGACCTTTACCAGGTAGATGGGAACCCGGACAAACTGAATTTTAAAGGATCCATAGGGGCTTCCGATCTGGCGCTCACCCTAAATGGCCCCATTGGTGAGAACACCACCTATGTTTTGTCTTACAGGCGTTCCTATTTACAATTCTTATTCAAGCTTCTGGAGCTCCCATTTCTACCAAAATACAATGATTACCAATTCAAGGTCAAGACAAAGCTCAATGCAAAGAATGAACTTTCCTTGATCAGTATTGGATCCTATGATAACAACAATTTGAACCTGGAGGCCAATGAAACAGAGGAGCAGCAATTTATTCTTGGATATATACCTGAAACCTTCCAGTGGAGCTATGCAATAGGGGCAGTCTGGAAGCATTATCGTGATCAGGGATACGACACCTGGGTTATAAGCCGGAACTACCTGCACAATGAATCGATTAAGTACCAGGATAATATCATGGAGGATGAGTTTCTTAACCTGAAATACAATTCAGATGAGATTGAAAATAAATTCAGGTACGAACATACCTCCCGCTTTAAGAAGGGATTGAAAGTGAATTATGGTGCCAATCTTGAATATGCCAAATTCTACGCCAAAAACTATAATAAGGTATTTGTTTTGGACCAGCCCATAACCCTGGATAATGTCTCCTCTTTTGATATGTTTAAATGGGGCCTGTTCGGTCAGGTAAGCAAGGATCTGCTGGAGGATAGACTGGTAGTATCCTTTGGATTGCGTACAGATGCCAACAATTATAACAAAAACATGTCAAACCCGCTGAATCAGTTATCACCCCGAATTTCTGCCTCATACCAGTTCAGTCCGGGATGGTACGTCAATTTCAATATGGGAAGATTTTACCAGGAACCGGCCTATACCACCATGGGCTTTAAGAATGATGAGAATCTTATGTCAAACAAGGATCGCTTGAAATATATCCGGTCGGATCACATTGTGGCCGGACTGGAATGGCTGCCTGCGAAGGAGAGTAAAATCAGCGTGGAAGGTTTTTATAAAAAATACAGCAACTACCCTTTCTCACTGGTTGATTCCGTCTCCCTTGCCAGCCTGGGAGCTGACTTTGGCATCTATGGTAATATACCCGCAGAGTCCACAGGGAAAGGACGTGCTTATGGGGCCGAATTCCTCTACCGTAACAGGGATCTGTTTGGTACCAACCTGACTATTTCCTATACCCTGGTACGAAGCGAAACCTTGCCAAGGAGGGAATCATTGACAGACCTGGGCTGGATCCCCACCACCTGGGACAATATACATCTCCTGAATATTTATGGCTTTCGCGAATTCAAAGGCAACTGGCAGATAGGGCTCAAGTGGAGACTTATCGGGGGACAACCCTACACACCATATGACGAGTATACCTCTTCCCTGGTGCAATATTGGGATGTGACCGGGTTTCCGGCCCTCAATTATGATCAGTACAATCAACTCCGTTATCAAGCCTTTAACCAGTTGGATCTGCGTGTAGACAAAGAGTGGTATTTACCGGGGGTAACAATTAATATCTATGCCGATATTCAGAATGTACTGAACTCGAAAACAACCAGCAGTACCTTCCTTGTTCAGGAGTTGGATTCTGAAGGAAATCCGATCATTGAAAACCCAGGAGATCCTGTTGATCTGCAGCGATATCGAATGAAGGAACTGGAGTCCGTTGCAGGAACTGTATTGCCAACTATCGGTATTATTATTGAATTTTAAGACCTAGGACCATGAAAAAATTACTTGTATTCCTTTTGCCTGCAACGTTCTTACTCATGTGCACAAATACCCGCGTACCGGTGGAAGAGTCCCGTGAGAACTTCAACTCCAATCCCATGGGCTCTGGACCAGCTCTGGAAATTGAGATGACCCGCGGTGAAGCACATAACCATCCCCTGATGGCCATCTGGATAGAGACCCTGGATGGGAATTTCATTCAAACCCTGTATGTGGCCGAATCCATAGGAAAGGGTGTGTTCCAGCATGGCGACGCATCCCGTGGATTCTGGATGGCAGGCGAGATCCAGCGACCTGCAGCCTTACCGTACTGGTCGCATAAACGCGGCATTAAAAACAATAAGGGATTCTATTTACCCACCCCCACCAGTCCTGTTCCGGATGCCTTTACCGGTCCCACACCGGGCCAGAGTTTTATACTACATACGAAGCTCAATGAACCGGGGCTGAATAGATTCAATGTCCTCTTTGAGATCAACCAGACCTGGGACTGGAACGAATTCTGGACCAACAACAAATTTCCGGACGATGAGGAGTATAAAACCTCCTGCCAGCCCGCACTGGTATATTCAGTAAGCATTGATCTTGAGAATCCTCAGGGATCTTATCAAATGAAGGCCATCGGCCGCAGTCACCATTCAGGTGCCAACGGGGATTTGTATACCGACCTGGAGACACTTACCACTGCTCTTCATATTGCTGAAGAGATAATAATCAGAGTGAATCAGACAGTTTTGTAACAATTCCCCACATCGTTCGTCTTGATAGAGACCCTGGTTGGGGAAGTTCTTTGAGAGGCAGGTGTACGCAATGTACGTTTTCGTACATATACGTCTCAAAAGTGAACACTTTGTGTTGTCCGTATAAAATAGTATATTGCTCTGAATCTGCTTATTAGTTGTTTTGGCATATCTATTGTTTTTTTGTGTACCATCATATTTAAAAACCCGCAATAATGATTAAAACTGTTGACCTGGTTAAGGTTTTTCGCACCGATGAGGTCGAAACCACCGCACTGAATAATGTGAATATCGAAGTTAAAGACGGAGAATTTGTAGCAATTATGGGACCTTCCGGTTGTGGAAAGTCTACCCTGCTGAATATTCTCGGACTCCTGGACAATCCTTCAAACGGCTCCTATGTTTTTCACGAAACCGAAGTAGCCAATCTGAAGGAGAAGGGCCGGACCAATCTCCGTAAAGGAAATATTGGTTTTGTATTCCAGAGCTTTAACCTTATTGATGAACTTACTGTATACGAAAACATCGAACTGCCCCTGTTATATCTGAAAATGAGTGGTTCCGAAAGGAAGAAGAAAGTGGATACCGTGATGGAACGGATGAAAATCAGTCACCGGAAGAACCACTTCCCACAGCAACTATCGGGTGGACAACAGCAGCGTGTGGCCATTGCCCGGGCTGTAGTAACAAATCCCAAGCTGATCCTTGCGGATGAGCCAACCGGTAACCTGGACTCAGCCAACGGTGGAGAAGTGATGGCTCTGCTTACTGAGCTGAACGAAGAGGGTACCACCATCGTGATGGTAACACACTCACCCAACGATGCTGAAAAAGCACACAGGATTATCCAGTTGTTCGACGGACATGTTGTCACCGAGAACATACATAAAAAGTTATAAGAACCCTTTTTGGACATGAGATATCTCATGTTTTAATTTGAATTATTGCTGCATCTTTATTGAACATTTAGGTTAACAAAAGGGTTAGATTTAGGGCTTGAAAAGCTGTCCGCCAGGTCAGCTTTTCTTTTTTTTATAAACAATTTATTGCCTATATTCGTTACCTCAATAGTTAAACCCAAACGGCACTAAAAATGAAGTATTTGAAACTCACACTGGCACTGCTTATATCGCTAGCTCTTTTTGCTTCCTGTGGCAGTAATCAGAAGAAGGAACAGTCGACCGACACCTTTAATATCGAAGACTATATTAAGGCAGCTGAAACTATCGATCCCTCCATCAGAACCGTGGAACAGATTTTAGACATTTTATATCTGGTAAATGCTGAATACTATGACGTACTTACCAATGATCCCTATAATGCACACAGCTATAAAGCTAGTTATCCAATCGCTGCTGCAAACCTGGGAATTTATGTTGTAGATATTCTATACCATTTTTATGGTGAGGAAACTGAGACCATGTACCTGTCCTTTCAGGCGGCCCAGGAACTTGCCAAATACATAGGCGTGGACTCGGAGTTCGGAGCCTGGACCTTCGAAAACCTCGAAGGTACAACCATGCAAAGAGATACCATCACCAGGATGTTTAACCAGCTTTTATTAGACAGCGAGCAATATGGTTCAGAAAAGGAAATGGTCTTTGTTCACACCGCCTTTCTCACCGGCTCCTTTGTTGAAAAGGTCTATATTACTGGGAACCTGCTCAAGCAAAAGTTACTTGCCGAAGAAATTAGCCAGGAAGATGAAGGAGATATCAGAGAGCTTCTGGTTATTTTCATGAACCAGTTGAATCCCTCTTCCACTGTCCTGTACGATGCCTTTTTAGCGCAGCAGGATCAATTGGAGGGACTTATAGTTCTTACCACCTTTGAAAAGTTGAAGGATCTCTCCGAACACCTGACCGAACTGAAAACTACCCTGGCAGTTGCCCCGGTTAGCGAGATTAGGGAGAGTCAGGATCTTAGAACTGCTTTTCAGCTGATTGAAAATCTTCGCAGCATCTTGGTTACAGCACAGTAGCAGCACGATATTATACCATATTTTTAAGAAGAGTGTTCCAATTGGGACACTCTTTTTTTATATATTTGAATAAACCCATGCACTCCTCCATATGAACTTTATAGGCAACCTGATCTGGCTTATCTTCGGTGGACTGGCCACTGCAATCGGCTATTTTTTCGGCGGACTGGTCATGATGCTAACCATTGTCGGGATCCCTTTCGGGTTCCAGTTGATCAAGATCGCTTCGCTCTGTTTATGGCCCTTCGGGCGGACCTTCCAGGTGGACAGGGGTAATATCCCTGGTTGCCTTTTCGGCATACTGAACATCATTTGGTTGCTCATAGCCGGCCTATGGATCGCTCTGCTTCATATTGTATTTGGATTCTTGCTGTGCATCACCATTATAGGGATTCCCTGGGGAATGCAGCACTTTAAACTGGCAAGTTTTGCCCTTACCCCCTTTGGCCGAAAGGTGGACATTGTGGGATAATAAATGTCATAAAAGTGTAGTATTCTGGTATTTTGATTAAACCTTCCTATCTTAGAGTAATCTAATTGTGTAAATAGTACACATATATGGTGTACTGGCAACCGCGATATCGCTAATCCCATATGAGGAAGCCAACAGTATTTCTTACCCTGTCGGGCATCTTGCTGCTGATGCTAGTAAGCCCTTTGCACGTTGCAGGGAGCGTTCAACCGGGATTGGCACCTGGCGATCGTACGTATCCCATAGGAACAACTGACAATCCCATCCAGATCGATGGGGTCCTATCAGAAGATGTCTGGAACAGGGTTCCTGTTGCAACGGGATTCTGGATGACTTACCCGGTGGATGACCGCGCAGCTGAGGATCGCATGCAGACCGAAGTGAGGATGACCTCCGACGAACAATACCTCTATATATCAGCAGTATGTTACGGTCCTGAAAAATATGTGATTAAAACCCTGAAGCGGGATAAGGAATTCTGGGAGGGGGATGGTTTTGGGGTAGTAATTGATCCCGTAAACGAACAAACCAATGGTTTTGTATTTCATATAAACCCGGCCGGTGTTCAGGCCGAATACCTGGTGACAGGACAAACAGGCCGACGAAAGGCACCCGAACCCGGACAAAGCCTGAAAGGATTTAATGTGGCCTGGGACAATAAATGGTTATCGGAGGTTACCACCCACCCTGACAGGTGGATTGCAGAGATAGCCATTCCCTTTAAAACCCTTCGGTATGAAGAGGATAAAAGCAATTGGGGAATCAACTTTTTTCGAAGAGATGCAGCTTCAAACAGTACCCATACCTGGGCTCCCGTACCCATTGAATTTTTTGAAATAGAACTGGGCTATACCGGCACACTTACCTGGGACCAGAACCCTAAAAAATCAACATCAAACTTTGCAATTATCCCATATGCCAAGGGTGGAGTGTCCAAAGATTATGAAGCCGGAACAGATGCAGAATCCATCTACCAGGCAGGGCTTGATGCCAAGGTACCTATCACCTCCAGTCTCAATCTCGATCTGACAATCAATCCGGATTTTTCCCAGGTAGAGGTGGACGAACAGGTGATCAATCTCACCCTCTTTGATATTCAGATGCCAGAGAAACGACTTTTTTTCCTGGAAAACAGTGATGTTTTTGATGATTTCGGGATCCCCCCCATGCGACCCTTTTTCTCCAGAAAAATTGGCCTTGATGAGGATGGAACTCCCATCCCCATCCTTTACGGAGCCAGGCTCAGCGGGAATGCTACTGAGAATCTTCGCATTGGGGTGATGAACCTGCAGACCAGGGAGACGGATGGCTTCCTTCCCCAGAACTATACCGTCGCCTCCTTCCAGCAACAGGTGCTGGAAAGATCGGTGATCAAGGGCTACTTCCAGAACAGGGATGCCCTCCAGAGCGAGAGTCCCGATTACAACCGGAATGCCGGCCTGGAGGTTCAGTACAGGTCGGGTGATGGTCGCTTCCAGAGCTTTGCAGGCTATGCCAGATCCTTCACTTCGGGCCTGGAGGGTAAAGCCTACTCTTATATAAGTGGCATTGGATATGACAACCGGAATATAAGTGTCTATTCCAACCTGTCGGGCATGGGGAAAAACTACCGTGCCGATATGGGCTATATCAGGGGCCAGGAGTACTACGATGCTGAGCGGGATACCTCCATCTTCATCGGCATGAACCATTGGTTTACACGAGCTGCCTATACCATATACTCGGAGAACAGTAGGAGGATCATTTCCCATGAGTTCAGCGGCCGATATATATACGATGTCGACACTGCCTTTTCCATGCTGAATAGAGAAATCGAAGGGGGCTATACACTTGAGTTTTCATCAACAGCCCAACTGCGTGCTTCATATAACAACACAACGGTCGATCTCCTCTACCCCTTTACCTTTATCGGCGATGAACCCCTACCAGCCGGCATCTACCAATACAACCAGGCTGAAATCGGGATCCAGTCAGACCAGCGCAGGCTCTTCAGCCTTCAGGGAGGTATGGCATACGGCACTTTCTACAATGGGACCAGGGTGCAATACACCTTTGGTATTAAATACAGGGCCCAGCCCTGGGGGAACTTTTCAATTAATTTTGAGCAGAATAAACTGGAGTTTCCCGAACCCTATGGTTCGGATAACCTCTTTCTGATCAATCCCCGTATCGAAATCAACTTTTCCAGGAAGCTTTTCTGGACCACCTTTTTACAGTACAATACGCAGGAGGATAATTTTAACATAAACAGCCGGATCCAGTGGCGCTTCAAGCCCATGTCGGATCTCTATATCGTCTATACCGATAATTATGCGGTAGAATTCTGGGGACCCAAACACCGGGCCCTGGTTATCAAACTGAATTACTGGTTTAACTTTTAATCATTATTAAATGAAACAGAAAAAAAACAGCAAATCCGGTAACAGTCTCTCACGAAGAGCCTTTATCGGGAAAACTGCAGCAGCAACTGCAGCCTTTACAATTGTTCCACGCCATGTGCTTGGAGGACCCGGATTTACCGCTCCCAGCGATATGGTAAATGTTGCTGGAATCGGCCTTGGGAACCAGGGTGGAAGCGATATCAGGAACATTGCCACCCCCGATGTACCCATCACAGGCCGCAGGGGACTGCCCGGACTGAAATTTTACAGATATCCAGGAATAAGGCCGCCGAGGCCCGAACGCGCTGTTAATCCTAATATGATGGGAGACGCAGGAGGTCCAAAAACTTTCAAGCATGCCAATATCTATGCTTTGTGTGATGTGGATTCAGAATATGCCGGTCATATCTTTGCCGGTTATCCCAAAGCCAAGGTGTACGATGACTTCCGTAAAATGATTGACAAGGAGAAAGAGTTGGACGCAGTAGTCATCGGAACTCCCGACCATACCCATGCTGTCATTGCAGCTTATGCCATGAATGCAGGCTTAAATGTCTTTGTTGAGAAGCCCATGGCCAAAACCATTCACGAGGTGCGCTTCCTGAAAGAGCTGGCCAAAAAAACCGGCGTAGTGACCCAGATGGGAAACCAGGGACACAATATTGAGGGTACTATGCAGACCGTGGAGTGGATCCAATCCGGTGCCATTGGCAATGTCAGGGAAGTTCAAATGTGGTCCAACAGGCCTGTATGGGCACAGGGGCCTTTGGAGCGTCCTGCTGGAGTGGATGTACCCGCCAACCTGAATCATGATATCTGGCTGGGACCAGCCCCTGAAAAGCCATACCATCCTGATACAACTCACTTTGCATGGCGCGGGTTATGGGATTATGGAACAGGAGCCATGGGTGATATGGGCGCTCACACCTTTGATGCACCTATCTGGGCACTTAAATTGGGAATGCCTACAAAAATTCAGGCCACTACTTCTCCATACTCAAACGAATACCTGCCACAGGCTGAAAACGTCATGTATGAATTTGCCGCACGAGGTGACATGCCTCCCGTAAAGGTCACCTGGTCCGACGGTGGAATCAAGCCTTTCCGCCCGGCAGAACTGGAAGCAGACCGTCAGCTCAAGGAAGCTCTTTATATTGGAGACAAAGGAATGTTGCAGCATGGAACCCATGGCGCGATGCCCGAACTGATCCCCGAAGATCCTGGATATGAAGCTCCCGAGAAGTGGCTGAATCGTCCAAGTTCTGTTTATGTGGACTTTATTGAAGCCATCAAAGAGGGTCGGAAAGCGGCCAATGATTTTGAG
>RCND010004968.1_pt1 | contig 13531 bp, 13 predicted proteins | sample 2041351 | NCBI WGS metagenome assembly RCND01 (sample SAMN09708230, study PRJNA481090) | Marine sediment metagenome, whole genome shotgun sequencing project. | biome: marine sediment; feature: ocean; material: sediment; isolation source: Sewage treatment plant 12B marine sediment (STP12B) ...
AACGCCATCGTTAATGCATTGTAAATAAAGATTAAAAGGTAATTAACGTGACGTCCGGGCACACTTATAGGAATCGAGAAACAGTTAGTTTCCGATTAATACCTTTTAAATGCCTTAGAAATGATTGCAACCTATAGGTGTAAAACAAGACCAACAGGGAGAACGAAAATGTATGTAGATTATTATTCAGTTGCCCGTACCCGTCGTATGTCCGCTTTGAACACCTTGAGCCAACGCAAACAGGAGTTGCCCGGGTTGCCCGGTTCATGCCTGTCGCTGCGCGCCTCAGAGGCTAAAGTGCTGGCAAGAATTCAGTTTTCATCGCGCCGGTCGTTGGTCCTCTAGGTCCAATTTTTGCAAACCAAAGGCGGGGGAAACCCCGCCTGCACATCTCGCAATTTTGTGCCAGCCGCCACGGCAGCAGCGAAACAAAACTCACCTCACATTCAAGAAACGCAGCAATTTTGCGCCTACCCCAATCGCCGATTCGCCTTGCAACGATCTTTTGCACGAGACCCGGTCCGCACAGCCCCTAAAGCACCGGCACCTGCTAACAGAAACCAAATGCTGGCAGGCAGCGGGACAACTGGCACGGACTCTTCGATTTCTTCGATCCTGGTTGCGTAGACAACATCATCCAAACGAAAAACTTCGCTTCCGGTAGATTGTTCAACGCCGAATGATACCGACCCAAATTCAGCCGAAGAGGTAATCCCAAAAAAGCCAGTGCCAGGCTTGGACAGATAATCAGACATTTTAATCGTTTTACCAGCGGCGGTGACAGTCAATTTAGCGCCAGTAAGCGCGCCACCGAAGCTGCCGCCAAACGCAAAGACCAGATCTGGAAAGCTGAAAGTGTGTACGCCTGATGGGGTGCCGTCCGCGTTGACTTCACCCATGAACTCGCGGCTGCTGTTCACATCACCGGGGTCCTGAATCAATGGTTGACCATCAAACGCATCGCCATTGCCGCCATCCGGGCTGCCCTCGTACGAGAAGAGCAAGGTGCCAAATGTTGGCGTTTCACCAGATTTCACGGTGCCCGGCGTCGCGGTCGAAAAATCCTCAGTATAAGCAGTGGGCCCTGCGACCGCGAGAAACGCGTTTTTGTCGGTAAATACTTCCAAAGCTGCAGAGACGCCGTAAGGTGCAAGTACCAAAACAGCAACAGCAGCGCAGGAAGTGGGCCCAGCCCAAAAGATACGTTTCATTCATCCCCCCCTAAGGGATTGGGAGGGCGTACAAAAACACAACGCCCCAACCATTGATGATACAGAAATTTGGTTGCTTTACTAGCTTGTGATCGGCGTGAGTGTGTCGGACCTGCAGTGTGCTCAGATCGTGTTACACCTGCTTGAACGGGAGCGATTATGCCTAACCAATTGTAAATACTTTTAAAAATCGTTTTTTTTGAGGGAATCTCAGGCCGGAATACCAGCTGAGCTGAAGTTTCGAGGTCACATAAATTGGAAACAATGGGGCCCTATTGCACATTTTGAACGCAATTTGATAACGGTAATTCTATTTGGGTGCGGCAAAATCATTCAATCTGAGCGGGATCTTTTCATAGAATCCGGTCAGATCGAGGTCAAGTTTCTGAGCTTTCTCTAGGCAAACAAGACGCCGATCTTCAATGATTCCTTTGCCCAGACCCGTTTCAATCGCCGCGAGCAGCGCATCATGATGGTGTTTGACTTCTTTGAAGGCCTCGCTTTGGCTCAGGGTCTCATCACCTAACACGATGTAAACTCTTGTCAGGTTGGTTTTGCCTTTCAAGTCAATATTGCCTGCGAAGAGCACCGCCAGGTCCTGCGTCATATCGATCGTGTTTTCCGCCGCCACAATATCGAATTCTACGTCACGGCAGGCAGCTTCGACGCGGGCCGCGACGTTGACGGTATCGCCGATGACCGAATAGTCAAAACGACTTTGGGAACCGACATTGCCAACACAAGCGTTCCCTGTGCTGATACCCACAGCGATGCGGATCGGTGGTCCTGCGCGGCTCTGATTGAAGGCCTTGATCGCAGACCGCATTTGGATTGCACAACGGCAGGCGCGCGCGGCGTGGTCCGTCACTTTGGTCGGGGCATTCCAAAATGCCATGACCGAGTCGCCGATGAACTTGTCGATGGTTCCTTCCTGATCCAGTATTTCGCGGCTCAGTTTATCGAACAGTTCGTTCAGCAAAGCGACAAGTTTTGTGGCATCCATCGTTTCACTGAGCGCCGTAAAATCACGCACGTCACAGAACATAACGGTCACAGGTTTGGTCACGCCGCCGAGTTCAAGTTGATATCCGCTCTTTTCAATCTGGTCGAGAACGGTCGGTGCAACAAATTGCGAAAAACTGCGCCTGATTTGCCGTTTGTCCATGTCTGTGACAACAAATTGGTATCCCGCAACTGTGGCAAAGGCCAAAAACCCACCGACCAATGGGAACGTCGCATCAAACAGAACACCGTAGGTCGTATAAGACAGCCAACTCACCAATACGACCAGGACCGCGCTGACAAAGCCGGTGAGAAAAGACCAGACCGGACCGGACAGCGTCATTCTGTATCCGACGACGGCTCCGAGCAGGATCAGCGCGAGAATTTCCATCCCCTCGATCCAATCCGTCCGTTTCAGGTAAGTACCAAGCAGGATTTGCTCGACGATTTGCGCCTGGATTGAGACCCCGGGAATGCTTTGACCGAGTGCTGTGGCGCGAATATCCAAAAGGCCCGCTGCAGATGTTCCAACGAATACGATGCTTCCGTCCAATTTCTGGGACAAATCTGCGTTGTATTCTTTTTCCAAAACGCGATGCGCCGAAATAAAAAGATCGAAATTGTCTGGCCGAAATTTGACCCAGATTTGACCATCGGGCAGGGTCGGGATGTCGATATCGCCGACTCCTATAGCATCTATGACGCCTTGGCTGCCTTCAGTACCCCACAAAACAAGTGCACTCTCGCCGAACGCAACACGAATGGCTTCGAGGGCAAGGCTGGGAACCGGGCCTTGGGAACCGTTCCAAACCAATGGCACAGTTCGAACCACATTTGCTTGTCCAAATGGATCAACGCTGACGCTACCAACCCCGGCGGACGCATTCTTCAAAACAGGAACGATTGTGGTTGATGCCCCCATCACAGGCAGGACATCGATCAGGTTATCTCCAAATTCGATGACATCCGCCAAAGGAGCTTCCGTTGGTTGATCGATCTCTGGCGTACGGGCGATTCCTAGGACAACTGGAATGTTAAGGAAGGTTTCGGCCAATTGACTGTCAAAGTCTGTTTGCTGCAGGTTTTTGCGCGCGCCATCGGGCAAACCAAGATCAGAAAGAGCATTTCGTTGCAGAAAGTTTGACGGCGAATACCGGTCCGCTTCGGCAAAGAGAACATCAAATACGACGATCGCAGCGCCATAGGCTTGCAGTTGGGTAACAAGATCAGCAACGACGTCTCTTGGCCACGGCCATTGGCCCAACTCGCGTAACGACGCTTCGTCAATGTCTACAACCCGAACCCCCACATCCTGATAGGGTCGGGGTTTGATTTGTTGCAGACTGTCGAAATAGAAATTGCGCCCGGCCTGGATCGGGTAAGGATCCCAAAGCCGAATGAACACCAGGCCAATCAGTAAGACCAGCCCAAGAATGAATTGAGTTCTGTCCATGACTTAGAAGTCACCAACAAAAAGACAGCTTGGACGCTTCAACTTTCATCAGCGGCCTCATTATAACCGCCACCCGAGCTTTCACCCCCGCCCGAGCTTTCACCCCCGCCTGAGCTCTCACTCTCGTTCGAGCGATCGCCGGAGTCTGAGGCTTCACCTTTTCTCTCATGCGATATTGCAGATTCCTTGGTTACAGTTTTTGCACCCACCTCTCCGCACCGTTCCACATGCACACGGTAGTCTTGGTCAAGTGTCTCTTGTGAAACCACAAATGGAAAATTCTCTCGCAGGATAGACTTCTTGGCGTCTTCGTCACGAGGTTGCTTTATGCGCCTGCGAGTGGCGGTCACAACTGCACAGCCGCCGGAAACCCGTGCGCATGCATTGTTGCGGGTACAGATACTGACCTGGCCAGAGAAGGTGACCAAATTCGTCAAACGACGGTTGTCGACGGAAAAGTCAAATTCTGTGCCTCTGATCCCCATTGTCGCGGTTGGAGTGCGCAATACATATGCGGGTTTGGGGCTGCGGCCAGACAGAAACCGAAAAGTGCCGCCGAGCGCTTGTACGGCAAACCGGCTTGCCTTTTTTCCACCCGAAAGGGTGACATCTTCGATTAGCAATTCCGATGAAGGGCCGACCACAATTCGGGTCCTGTCAACAAATGCGATTTGCAATTGCCCAGTGGCATCAGTTTTGAGTAAATCTCCAGTAGAGATGTTTGACTTCAATGCGAGTTTCTTGGTTACTTTGAGTTGAGTGACTGTTGCGCCCTGCGCAATATTAGTGACTTTTCCAACAACCTGAGCCCACGCTGGAATCCCACCCCAGAACAAAACGCTAAGACAAAACCACGCAACCATGCGGCACAAAACTTGCACGAACAATCTCCAACACCGCTGCATCGCCTGACAGGCATTACTTAGTGGCTCGTTTGCAAGCCCTGGCTCGATCTGAGTGGCAGCTTTACTCAGTGTCGAGCGAAATACTCTGGTCGAAAAAACAATTCTTCTTGTACTTATGCAGTGTAGGTAACAGCAATTTTTATTTAATCGCAAGTATTTACTGACGTTTCAAATTGTGACTCAGAGCGCGCTCGATGGTGTCGATCCGATAGCCGATGGACTGGCTGCCCCGTTATTTAGGCGCTCGGTCACCACTTGTCCCAATGGCCAGAAAGTGGGCATTGCCGCCTACGTTGGCTGCAAAGTGGCGACGACAAAGCAAGACGAGAAAGGATATGGCATCTTTCAATTCGGCGCGGTGCGCCTTTGCCGGATTTGTCTCTATGCTTCAGTAGAATGCATGCCGATTGGCAAAACCGCAATTTATAGAGTTTGACAATCCATGTGCTGACTTGCCGATAGGGTCTCGCTGATTTCAAATTGGGAACTGAGCACAGCGCTCTTGTGCCGCCACAACGCCCAAGGCCATACTAAGATCACATAATGCGAATGCCCTCAATCGGAGCCGACCATGTCTAACCGTTGGGGTGTTCTCGCCCTGTTGTTTTGTATCCGCGTGACGATGGCTTTCCAATTCCAGACGGTTGCGGCGCTGTCGCCTTTCTTCATGACCACACTTGGCATTGGCTTGGCAGACATCGGCTTGCTCATTGGCGTGTATCTGCTGCCCGGCGATTTTCATCGCACTGCCCGGTGCGGCCATCGGAAAACGCTTTGGTGACAAACAGACCGTCGCCTTTGGCACAGTCCTGATGTTGCTGGGCGGGATTGTGGTGTCATTGCTGCCATCATGGGAGGCGCAGGTCACGGGAAGGATTCTGGCGGGAGTCGGAGGCGTAATTCTTAACGTCCTGATGTCAAAGATTGTGACCGATTGGTTTCCGGGCCAAAAGCTGTCGACAGCGATGGGCATTTTTGTCAATTCCTGGCCGGTTGGCATCGCTGCGGGATTGCTGGTTCTTCCGGTTATTGCAGAAAACTACGGGTTGCAGGCCGCCCTGTGGGTCACCAATGGGCTGATCGCAATCGGACTGGCACTGCTGATTGTTCTATACCAATCGCCCGCAAATGCTGCTGCAATGCCGTCGACCAAAGCGCTGCGGTTGCGGGGGTCGGCCCTTATTTGTGTGCTGCTGGCGGGGAGCATCTGGGGGCTCTACAATTCGGCTCTAGGGATGGTATTTGGGTTCGGGCCTGCGATGCTGGTTGAGCGCGGTTGGAGCGCAGCACTTGCCAGTTCAACCATCAGCATTGTGCTTTGGGCCGTTGCAATATCGATTCCAATTGGCGGGCTGATCGCCGACCGCCTTCAGCGCCGCGACATGGTCTTGGTGATTGGCCTTGTTGCTTTTGCGGTCTTGATGTTGTTTGCGCCAAATTCTGAGCAGACCGTCTTGGTCTACGCTCTACTCGGTTTCGCTGCAGGGCTTGCGGCGGGCCCAATCATGAGCCTGCCTGCTGAGGTGTTAGGGCCTGATACCCGGGCATTTGGTATAGGGCTGTACTGGATGATTTATTATGTTGCGTTTGTCATATCACCAGTTGTCGCGGGCCGTCTGGCGGAATGGACTGGGGCGGCGGACGTGGTATTTTCGTTTGGGGCAGCAATGCTTTGCGCCTGCGTATTGCTGCTTTGGCTTTTTAAGGTTTTTGCCCAACACACCAGGCGTGCAGCTGCTGAGTAAGATGAAGTTGGTACTCGGTTGGAGAGATGTCCGCATCCCAACCCATTTCGATCGCTGGGCATCGCTCAGAGGCGGACATCTGGATGGGCCCCTAGACCGGGGCAAGATCGGCCCGATGGGACTTAAAGAAATATTGCGTTGTCTTGTTCTGGGGGTTGGTGTCGGTCTGAATAAAAACCGCCTAGGACGCGCCTCCCAGGAGACCCAGCCAAACCCACACCGTCAGAATTGATGCGCCGGTTGCCATGAGGACCGAGGACGCTGCAACCCGTTTAGCACGCCCGTACATGTTCGAGAATATATAGGCGTTGACCCCGGGTGCCATGGCGGCTGTCAGCACGCCAGAGCGGAACGCGTCTGTCGGAAGGGACAGCGCTGTGCCGAAGGCCCAGACCAGCGCCGGGTGAAGCAAAAGAGTGATCAGGCAGACCATGGCAATGGTTTTGAGATCGCCTTCCGGCCGGTATTGAACAAGGACACCACCGAGCGCAAATAGGGCTGCGGGCAGCGCTGCGCGGATGATCAGATCAAGCCCGTCTGTTAACGGCACCGGGAGGGTCAGCCCGGAAAAATTGACAACAAACCCAAGACCAATGCCAACAATCAACGCATTGCGGAACATTTCCCTCAGCGTTGCACGCACCATAGTCAGTATGCTTTGACCACGGTTGCGGGTGATCTCCATGACGGCAATGCCTAGGCCGTAGCAGAATGGAGAATGCAGCGCGACGATTGCATAGTTGCCCTGTAACGCGTCCGCTCCATATGCTTGTTCGGTGATCGGTAGCCCCAGCAAGACAGAGTTCGAAAACAGACAACAAAAGCCAATGACAATGCAGTCCTCCCAGTCGCGTTTGAAGATCACGCGAGCGCCGAGGATTCCGAGGAGGAAACATATCGTGGCGCCTGCGTAAAAACTAAAAAGCAGGCCGGGATCGAATGAGGCACCGAGATCAAGGGTAGAGATGGCGCGAAACAACAGGATCGGAATGGCAAAGCCCTGGCTGAACTTCATCAATCCATCGACGTTGCTGAATGAAAAATAACCCAGTCGGGTGGCTGCGTAACCCGAGCCGATGACCAGAAAAACCGGCAAGATGACGTCAATCAGTGTGTCCATGTTACGGGTCCTGTCGTTTTCCCCAAAGGAAGCCGTCTGTGGCGAGGACAGGCTTGAGAAATTGCTTTGCGCTGGCGCAACGGGTCAGGTCGGAAACGTCAGTACCATGCCGTCATACGCAGGCGTGATGTGATCGGGGGTTTCCGCCTCGACAGTCGCATAATCTAGGTCGTTGTGCATATTTGTGAGTACCGCACGTCTGGGTGCCGCCCGTTCAATCCACTCAAGGGTACGTTCCAGATGGGTATGGGTCGGGTGCGGGCTGCGACGCAAAGCGTCAACGATCCAGCAATCGAGGTTTTCAAGCACGGACCATGAAGCATCGTGAATTTCGGCAGCGTCCGGCAGATACGCGACGTCGCCAATACGAAAGCCCAGGGAATCAATGGCACCATGGTTGACTGTGAATGGGATGAACGTGATCGGCCCGCCTGCGCCGTCGATGGTCACATCTCCGTCGATCAGGTTCATGTTCAGGATTGGCGGGTAAGACGAACCTTCAGGTTGGATGAAGGCATAGCTAAAGCGGTCACGAAGACCCTTTTGCGTGGGCGCGTCGGCCCAGACAGAAAGCCGCTCGCGCATGTTGTAGACGATCATCCGCAGGTCATCGATACCGTGCACATGATCGGCGTGGTTGTGGGTATAAACCACCCCATCCAACCGTCCGGTACCGGTGGCGAGAAGTTGATTGCGCAGATCGGGAGAAGTGTCGATGAGAATTGTTGTGGCACCGGCTGCTGTGATGCGTTCGACCAGAAGCGAACAGCGTTGGCGCCGGTTTTTGGGGTTGTTGGGATCGCAGTCGCCCCAATGCCCACCTAGGCGCGGGACGCCTCCAGACGACCCACAGCCAAGGATGGTAAAACGCATTTCGTCCATCAGGCCGCAGCCTTGTAGCAGGCAGCTTTGGTAAACAAGCGGTCAAAGTTCTGTTGGGTCTGGGCTGCAAATTCAGCATAATCTTTACCAAACACGTCCGCACCCACCCGCGCCGTGTGAGCTGTGAACGCAGGTTCATTGCGTTTGCCGCGATGGGGCGGAGGCGCAAGGTAGGGGGCGTCGGTTTCGACAAGGATACGCTCGATCGGGGCGGCGGCAAAGATATCGCGTACCTCTTGCGATTTGGGGAAGGTGGCGATGCCGGACATGGAAAGATAAAAACCAAGATCCAGTGCGGCATGTGCCAGCACCGCCGATGATGAGAAACAGTGCATGACACAACTGTAGGCGCCGTTATTGTATTCGTCCGTCAGGATCTGGGCCATGTCGTCGTCAGCGGCACGGGCGTGGATGATAAGCGGTAATCCGGTCTGTCGGGCTGCGTCGATGTGAACCCGCAGTGACGTCTTTTGGATGTCAGCGCTTTCTGAAGTGTAGAAATAATCCAGTCCCGTCTCGCCGATGCCGACAAATTTGGGATGGGCGGCAAGCGCGATCAATTGGTCAGTTGAGGCCAAGGGTTCATCTGCCGCGCTCATCGGGTGGGTGCCGGCAGCATAAAACACCGGCGCGTAGCGTTCCGCGATGGCACGGACGTTTGGCTCATTGCGCAACTTGGTGCAGATGGTGACCATCCGGGTGACGCCAGCATCAACCGCGCGCTGAATGAACGCGCCGCGATCCTCGTCGAAGTCGGGGAAATCCAAGTGGCAGTGGCTGTCAGTGATCTGTGGTTCTTGTGTCATCGGGCCCCTGAGCCGGGCCTATCCCGCGGCGGTATGCTGGATCTTGAAAACCGTATCTAGGACGAGGGCGGCAGGGTCAAGGTTTACTGCCCGCCCATGTTGTGTACGCGCACTTATCTCCTGGGCGATATTGGCCCAGGCGCGGCCTTTTTGGGCATCAGGTGAGAGACGCTGAAGAATCTCGGCCTCATTTGCCGTTGCGGGCAGCGGCGGGTGACCAGTTACGCCGGTCCGCGCGAGGCGGGCAAGCGCCAGATCGATCAGCGTCAAAAGCACATCAAGGCGGGTGTCGGCGCCGCGTGCTGCGGCCATTTCGGCGAGTTTCAAGGCGCGCGGGCGATCCAGTTGGGGAAGGCTGCCCAGAATGGCGATGAACTCAGCATAAAGGTCGAGGCCGCCAAGGTTGAGAAGACGGATCGCTTCGCCGACAGAGCCGCCTGAAAGCTCGGCCAGTGCTTGGGCCGAAGTGGCTGCGTCAGCGCCTGCTTGCGTCAAAGCCGTCGACATATCGTCGGCGTCAAGATTGCTTAGGCGCAATTCGCGGCAGCGAGAGCGAATTGTGGGCAGCAGTCGTGTGGGCTGGTGGCTGACAAGCAACAAAGTTGAGCGGGCGGGCGGCTCTTCGAGGAGTTTCAAAAGTGCATTGGCCGCATTTGTATTCATCTCATCAGCGGCGTCGACGATCACAACGCGGCGTCCGCCATCTGCTGCCGACATCGCAAAAAAGTTCTTGAGGCGGCGCACTTCGTCCACAGTTATTTGTTGGCGCAGTTTCTTGGTCTTATCATCATAGGGACGGCGCAGCACAAAAAGCCCGGCCTCTGCGCCAGCGTTCATGCGCCGTGCAACCGGGTTCTCAGGATCAATGGCCAGTGTCGTCGGAGGTGGCGGCGCGCCGAACATGTCGTTGGGGTCGGCAATTGGCGTCGCCAGAAGAAACCGCGCGATGGACCAAGCCAGCGTCGCCTTGCCCACGCCACGCGGACCAGTCAACAGCCAGCCGTGGTGCAACCGGTCAGACGTGAAGGCGTTGAGGAAATCGGCCTGAGCTGCGTCCTGACCAATCAAGTGTTGCGTGTCGCGCGGGTGCGGCGCGCCGTCAACACGGTCTGGTTCGGGTCGCTCGGTATCCATCAGCCGAGCACCCCAGCTGCCGTTTGCGCCACGTCGTTGGCCACGTCTTCAATGCTGCGACCGCCATCTATGGTGCAAAACCGTGCCGGAAACTCGTCAGCAAGGGCGAGGAACCCCGCGCGCATCTGGCTTTGCAAGGCCTGACCGAAATCTTCGAAGCGTTCTTCGATCGTTTCACGAGACAGGGCGCGGGACAGACCGGTGCCGGGGTCCATGTCGATCAGGATGGTCAGATCAGGTTCGATCCCGATCATGAGGGCATGGAGTTGATCAACGGTATCGCGCAAATCGCCGCGAGACAGACCCTGATACATGCGGGTACTGTCGGCAAAACGGTCACAGATCACTATCTTTCCGGCCGCAAGTGCCGGTTGGATTGTGCGTTCCAGATGATCACGCCGGGCCGCCGTAAACAGTAAGATCTCGGTTTCAGCGGACCAGCGATCTGGCTCACCCTGCAACACCAAAGCGCGGATTTCTTCGGCACCGGGTGATCCGCCGGGTTCGCGGGTCAGCACAACTGTAAAGCCTTGCGCTCGCAAAGTTTCAGCAAGCAAGCGGGCTTGGGTTGATTTGCCGGACCCGTCGATGCCTTCAAAGGTAATAAACCGGCCCTTGGCACTCAACTTGCGCCCTCGAGGCCGTCAATGAGTTGCGCGAAAAGTATAGTCGCGACTGTGCCGACGCGTGACAAAAAGCCACCGCGCGGAATGTCACGATCAGCCACCAGTGGTACTCGGATCTCCGACAAACCTTCGGGGGTGATGACCAGTTCCGCCAGTTTCTGGCCTTGGGTGATTGGCGCGGAAATCGGGCCGACATAGACAACTTCACCCGGGATCTCATTGCCCGACAAGATCGGCATCAGGATTGAAACATCGCTTTCGGTCACCAGATTAACCGACGATTCGACCCCCATCCAAACGTCAGCTTGCGCCAGTCGGGTGCCAACAGGAGCAAGCGGTCGCTTGGCAAACTGACGGAAGGACCAATTCGCAATGGCCTCAGATTCTTGTGCGCGCAAAGCAACTGAATCCAGTCCTGATAATACAAAAATGACGCGGCGTTCGCCCTGTTTGGCGGATCCGACCAGGCCGTAGCCAGCTTCTTGGGTATGGCCTGTTTTCAACCCGTCCGCCCCAATTCCAAGCGACAGCAGCGGGTTGCGGTTTGTCGTGTTTTTCGGCGCACGCCCATCAAACTGGAAGTCGGTTTCGGCAAATAGCGGGTAAAATTCGGGGAAATCGGTAATCAGCCGATTGGCCAGTAAGGCCAGATCACGCACCGACATCAGGTGGCCGGCCTGAGGCCATCCATTGGAGTTCATGAAAGTTGAATTGGTCATGCCCATTTTCTGAGCCCGCTGCGTCATCAACCGCGCAAATCCGGCTTCGGTCCCATCAGGGCTGAGCGCTTCGGCAATGACAACGCAGGCATCATTTCCCGACATCACGACAATGCCGCGGATCAGATCTTCCACACGCACCCGATCTGTGGTGTCCAGAAACATGGTCGACCCGCCGTAGCTCATCGCGTGTTGCGTCACCGGAAGCTTTTCGTCGAGGGTCAGGCGGCCAGCGCGCACAGCCTCAAACGCCAGATACAATGTCATCAGCTTGGACATTGACGCGGGCGGCAATGGTTCGTCTGCGTTCTTGCTCAGAAGAATGGTGCCAGAGGTCTGGTCCAGCACAAAAGCAGCCTTGGCGCGGGTATCAAACGCCGCGGCAGGTGTGCTCAGAAAAAGCATGGCCGCCAGTGCGGTGGCCATGACTCGACGTGCTGTTTGTCTAGTTGCTGACAGCATAGGCATCAGAAAATCCTTCGGCCTTGATTTTGGAAAGCAGTTGGTTCAGTTCACTTTTGTTGCTCGCCGGCCCGACAAGAACCCGCCAGAACGGTTTGTCGCTGGAGGACTGTGCCTTAACTGTCGGCACCATGCCAGCGCTGCGGATTTGCCCGGCAGTTCGCTCGGCATTCTCTTCCACACTGAAAATACCAATCTGGATGAAGGGTTTGGCCAGTGAAGACTTGGTGCGTTGTGGGGGTGGAGCCGGATTCGGCGCTGCCGTCGCAGTTGCTGCCGGGACCGCCGCTGCGACGATTGCCTGATCAACATTGGGTTCAGGAGCCGGTTCTGAAGCGTCAATCGCGGCGGCGGCAGAGGCAATCGGGTCAAGAGAAGTCTCGGTCACTTCAGCCGGGGCATCAACACCGTCGGCATCACCCACCTGCTCTGTTGGAGCAGGTTCAGGCACAGTTTCGCGGCGCAAGGCAATCACACTAAGCTGCGATGGTGAACCAGCCAACATGCCCAATGAAGCCGCGGCGTCTGACGAGATCTGCAGGCGGGGTCCGGGAATTTCCCTTTCGCGCCGGAACAAAGCGCCGACGACTGATTTATCATTGGCAGTATTTCTGATGATCACCCGTTCGGGGTCGACCACATCCGGATGTGCCACCCAAACGCCGCCAAGGGACGGGCGACCATCCCATAGTCCGGCTTCGGTTGCTTCAAAAACGTCAGGGTCCTCGACGTCTCGTTCCGTCCCCTTGCTGGTTTGGGTTGGCGTGGCCGCCTCGGCTTCGTCAGGTTTTTTCTTCAGCGCATCCATCGAGAACTTTCCGTCATCGGAACATCCAGCCACGACAAACAGGGCCGCGCACAGCAGTACTGCCTGAGTTTTTCGAATTACAAAATACTTGCCCATATAAACGCCCTTTGCCTGTTAAGTGCGGCCGGTTATGATCAGTCTGCGCCGCGGTCCGCCGGTTTTTTGGTCCAGCTTATCGGGGCCGTTCCGGCCCATTTTTTAGCACTCTAGCGCGCCTGTGGACGCAAGAAAAGCCGCTCCGTGTTGGTTCGGCAAAAAAGCCCGATTTTGGTGTTGTGATATTACCGGTTCCAGAATCAATCCGGGCGCATTAGGAGGGCAGACTTAGGAGGGCTGGCAGAGTGGTCGAATGCACCGGTCTTGAAAACCGACGAGCGTGAAAGCGTTCCCAGGGTTCGAATCCCTGGCCCTCCGCCACACACCCTCGTCTCCTTTTTCCATGTCCAAATTGGCTGGAATTCCCACGCAATTCCCGTGGCTTGTGACACCCGTTCCCAAACAGAGACGCACCGAGATGATGACTTTGGCGTATTGATTGGCAGTTGTCTCAGTCGCCTCATAACGCCGGTCCGCTTTTCCCTGATTTCCCTGATAACAGCCAATTTACAGGGAATTTCATCCATTTTGCGTAGTTTTGCGCAGAAAGGAGGTGAATTAC
>RCND010001424.1_pt1 | contig 13526 bp, 21 predicted proteins | sample 2041351 | NCBI WGS metagenome assembly RCND01 (sample SAMN09708230, study PRJNA481090) | Marine sediment metagenome, whole genome shotgun sequencing project. | biome: marine sediment; feature: ocean; material: sediment; isolation source: Sewage treatment plant 12B marine sediment (STP12B) ...
TATAGCGCTCAGCCTCTGCGGCCGAGTCACTAATTATTATTTCCTAAATCGGAACATCAATGATCAAATTCTCGGAAATTGGAAATTGAGAATTGGAAATTGTACTTTGATCACTCAATATCCGATTCGGGAAACAAAAATATCTTTGGAAGAAGTTTTTTAAAATACTTAACCTATGCTAACAACCTAAGTATAGCACAAAGTAAAACAAATGTCAAGTACTTTATTTGCACCCACCTGCGTGAGAAGCAAAACTCTATCTATATTTTAAATAACGACTTGACTTTTTATCACAAATACATAATATCACAAATAAACAAAAAAGTCAAGACTTTTATTCTCCCCTAACCTTATCTATCTGACCTCAAATCACTCCTAATCCTCGATACTTGTCACATATTGACCCAATATGCTACTATTAAATCAACAAAAAACAATTCGCACCAGATATAACTCCCTCGCACATTTGGTTCAAAAAGTAAGTCGTTTGACTTACCCATATTTTTTATGTTAAATTTATAGAGCATTTAATATGCTCATAAGATACCAAACATCAAATCCTATACAAGCTTTTCGAAGATTTCGGGCTAGGGGTTGAAAATTTGGGATTTTATCCCTGTTATGCTACCATAACACTAGTTAAAAAATTTCATTTGAAATTTTTAAAATATTTTATTCGTTATTCATTATCTTAAATTTAAGGAGAACGCTATGTCAGACCAAAAGTTTGAACGTGACAAACCGCATTTGAATGTGGGAACAATCGGTCACGTCGATCATGGTAAAACCACTCTTACTGCAGCTATCACCATGGTTCTAGACAAAAAAGGTGATGGTTACGGTGCCCGTGTTGAAGCTTATGACGCTATCGACAATGCTCCAGAAGAAAGAGAGCGTGGTATCACCATTGCTACTCACCATTCTGAGTACTGGACCCCAAAAAGACACTACGCACACGTAGACTGTCCTGGTCACGCCGATTACATCAAAAATATGATTACCGGTGCTGCTCAAATGGATGCTGCTATTCTAGTTGTTTCTGCTGCTGATGGCCCAATGCCTCAGACCAGAGAACACATTTTGTTGGCCAACCAAGTTAATGTGCCACAAATCCTCGTCTTCCTAAACAAAACCGATATGGTTGACGACCCAGAACTTATCGACTTAGTAGAAGTAGAAATTAGAGAACTTCTATCAAAGTACGGTTTTGACGGAGACAACACTCCAATTATCAAGGGATCAGCTCTAAAAGCTACTGAAGATCCATCCAATGAAGAGTTTGCCAAACCAATTCTTGAATTGGCTGATACTTTGGACTCTTACATTACAGATCCAAAACGTGAGACCGACAAGCCATTCCTAATGCCTGTTGAGGATATTTTCTCAATCGAAGGTCGTGGAACAGTTGCTACTGGTCGTATCGATCGTGGTGTTCTCAAAATTAATGACGAAGTTGAAGTAATTGGTCTAAAAGATACCACCAAGACAGTTGTCACTGGTATCGAAATGTTCAACAAACAACTTGACGAAGGACAAGCCGGAGACAATGCTGGTATCCTACTTCGTGGTGTCAAAAGAGAAGACATTTTGCGTGGTCAAGTTCTAGCTGCCCCTGGCACTATCGAACCTCACACAGAATTCGAATCTGAGATCTATATTCTTACCAAGGAAGAAGGTGGACGTCATACTCCATTCTTCAAAGGCTACAAACCTCAATTTTACATCCGTACAACTGATGTAACAGGTGATGTAGAACTTCCTGAAGGTACAGAGATGGTAATGCCTGGTGATACAGTAAATCTAAAGGTAAAACTAATCGTACCTGTAGCTCTAGAAGACGGTTCCAAATTCGCTATTCGTGAAGGTGGACGTACTGTCGGAGCTGGTGTAGTTACCAAAATAATCGTCTAATTGTAGACCTGACTTAGAGGCGGCAAGTTTTCTTGCCCCCTCCAGTTAGTTCTGTAAGTACAAAGTTCAAATTTTTCAAACACTACCTGAATATTGATAAAGGAAAATACCAACTTGTACGACTATTTTTTTGTAAAAAAATTACAATTCACTTTTGATTTTTAATTCTTAAATTAAATCCCAATTATGTCCAAAACCGAAGCTGTCAAACAACGTATCCGAATCAAGATCAAAGCTTATGATCATCGGGTTATCGACAATTCTGCCAAACAGATTATCGAAACAGCCAAAAGAACTGGTGCTAAGATAAACGGTCCGATTCCTTTGCCTGTCGAAAGATCAAACTACACAGTTTTGCGTTCCACATTTGTTTACAAGAAATCTCGAGAACAATACGAAATGAGAATTCACAAAAGATTGATTGACATCATCGATCCTTCACCAAAAACTCTTGATGCCCTTATGAATCTTTCCCTACCAGCTGGTGTCGACATCGAAATCAAAATGTAAAAACAGGTTGTAGTTTTCTTTCAGTCTATTTTCTACAAACTACAAACTTTTTTCTATAACTTTTAAATCTTACTTTTTACTTTTATTCTTACCATGAAATACATACTCGGCAAAAAATTAGGTATGACCAGACACATCTCTGAAACTGGAGAAGTAGTTCCTGTGACTATTATCGAAGCAGGCCCATGTGTTGTTACCCAAATCAAAGAATTTACTGAAGACAAAAAGACTTTCCAATTAGGTTTTGGAGATACACTCAATCTAAACAAACCTCAAGCCGGTCATCTCAAAGAAAACAAACTCAAACATCTCAAAGAATTCAAATTTGATTCCGAGAACCAAGAAGTTTACGAACTAAACAAAAAAATTGACCTTTCGATTTTTGCCAAAGAATTACCTGTCAAAGTTACCGGTGTTTCCAAAGGTAAAGGTTTCCAAGGTACTGTCAAAAGACACAATTTCTCTATTGGTCCAATGACTCATGGTTCCAGACATCACCGTAAACCAGGATCGATTGGATCTATGTATCCTCAAAAAGTTCTCAAAGGTCGTCAAATGCCAGGAAGAATGGGTAATGACAAAAAAACAATTCTAAATCTCAAGATCGTTGATATAGAAGCTGACAAGAATCTACTATTGGTCAAAGGAAGCGTACCAGGTCAAAACGGAAAACTTCTTATCATTCGTCAAAAATAATATTATCTTTTTTAAATAATTTACTAAAATGCCAAAAACAACCAAAAAACCAGCCGAAACCAAGCTCAATTTTTCTGTAGATGTTGTTGATTCTTCTGGCAAAAAGTCTGAAAGTATTGATATTTCCAAAAGTTATTCTCCAAAAGAGATCGAACAAGGATTCAATGGCAGATTTGTACACCAGATGCTCATCAGTTATTTAGACAATACCAGACAAGCTACCGCCAAAGTAAAAGACAAATCAGAAGTAAGAGGTGGTGGACGCAAACCTTGGCGTCAAAAAGGTACCGGTCGTGCTCGTCACGGTTCTTCTCGTTCTCCTATATGGAGAGGTGGAGGAGTTACTTTTGGTCCTACTGGTGAACAAAATTTCAGCAAGAAAGTTACCAAAAAGGCTCGCAAGAAAGCTTTGCGTTTCGCAATGCTAGAACTTGTTCAAACTGGACAACTTGTCGTAGTCGACAAATTAGACGAAAAGATAGACGGCACCAGAAAGATGGCCAAATTTATCGAAAGTTTCAAACTTCTGCCAAATATTTTGGTAGCACTTGATAAAGAAAGCTTGTCTTACTCCTTATTTCTTGATAATCTAAATACTGTGACTGTCAAATCAGGCTACCAAATCAACGCTTTGGACATCTTCAAGGCTAGTTCACTTCTGTGCACCAAAAGCGCGTTTCAAGATATTATCAATCGCCTGTAAATCTTACCTTAGATTTTTGGGCCTCAATTTTTATTATGCAAAACATTCTAATAAAACCAGTGATTACTGAGAAAGCAGTTATTGAAAGTGAAAAGAGATTTTATTCTTTTTTCGTTCATCCATCTGCTAACAAGTATCAGATCAAAGTTGCGGTTGCCAAAACTTTCAATGTCGAAGTTGAGGCTGTCAAAATTATCAACGTAAAATCAAAGACCAAAAGAAGAGGTCGTTACGTTGGCAAAACTGCCAAAACCAAAAAAGCTATTGTAAAATTGGCCAAAGACAACAAGATAGAATTCTTCGAGAAACTATAATTAATGTGTCATCCTGAACCTGAAGTGAGCGACAGCGAACATTCAAGCAATTCAGGATCTCATCACTTTTAACTTTTAACTTTTTACTTGCAATCATGCCTACCAAATCATTCAAACCTACTACCCCATCTAGACGCCAAATGACAGTTTTGGTTAATGATACTATCACGACCAAAAAACCAGCCAAAAGCCTTACCAAAGGTATGAGCAAATCAGCTGGACGTAACAATCGTGGTGTTATCACTGCCCGAAACAGAGGTGGAGGAAATAAGAAAAAATACCGTACTATCGATTTCAAAAGAGACAAACTAAATATTACTGCCAAGATTGAAACTATTGAGTATGATCCAAACAGATCAGCCAATATCGCACTAGTTAGCTACAAAGATGGTGAAAAACGCTATATCATTGCTCCTTTGGATATTCATGTAGGAGACAAGATTGTTAGCGCTCCCAAGACAGAGCTAACAACCGGCAATCATCTAGAAATCCAAAATATTCCTACTGGTTATGACATTCATAATGTCGAATTGAGCCCCAACAAAGGTGGACAAATAGTCCGTTCTGCTGGTACATCTGCTCAAGTAATCGGTCGTGACAAAGGCAAGATCCAAATCAAACTCCCTTCCGGAGTAGTTATGGTTCTTGAGCCAACCTGCCGAGCTACTCTTGGTGCAGTATCAAATACTGATCATGGCAATATCACACTCGGTAAAGCTGGACGCAGTAGATGGCTAGGACGTAGGCCAAAAGTTCGTGGTAAAGCCAAGAATCCAGTCGATCACCCACATGGTGGTGGAGAAGGTGGAAGCCCGATTGGTATGAAATATCCAAAGACTCCATGGGGAGCACACGCGCTTGGTGTCAAAACTCGTAAAGTCAAAAAATACTCCGACAAACGCATTACCAAACGTCGCAAATAAATTTTTAACTACTTACTAATAACTTACTAAACATGTCACGCTCACTCAAAAAAGGACCTTTTTGTCACCACAAACTTCTCAAGAAGATCAAAGAACTAAAACAAGGTGATAATACTGTTATCAAAACTTGGTCACGACAATCTGTAATATTCCCTGAATTTGTAGGATTTACTGTAGCTGTTCACAACGGCAAAGATCACATTCCCGTATATATCACAGAGAACATGGTTGGACATCGTTTTGGTGAGTTCTCCCCTACCCGCAAATTCCGCAGACACGGTGGAAAAATGGCCAAAGAATAATACTGTTGTCATCCCAGAAATGGAAGTGATTTCTATGAACGCTCCATTATCAGGGATCTCATCCTTAAATTTCTACTAACTACTAACTTATATAAAATGTCCGAAATAATTGCAAAATCTCGTTACGTAAAATCAGCCCCCCGAAAACTTAGAGCTGTAGCTGTTTTAGTAAAAAACAAAACTGCAACTTCAAGCATGGTTGTTCTGCAACACACAACCAAAAAAGCTGCTGGAATATTGAGTAAAACCATCAAAACCGCTATTTATAACGCAGTAAACAATTTCAATCTAGATAAAGAAAAGCTAGTGATCAAAACTATAATGATTGATCAAGGGCCTACAATGAAGAGATTTCGAGCTCAATCCAGAGGTGGAGCAAGTACTTACAAGAAAAGAACATCACATATCACCGTAATTCTAGAAACATCAGAAGAAAAATCCGCACCAAAGAAAAAACCTGTAGTCAAAAAGGAAGTTGCCAAAGACAAAGATACCGAAACCAAGCCAGAGACCAAGAAAGAAACCAAGAAAACTACCGCCAAGACCAAGACAGTCAAGCCTAAAGGAAGCAAGACCGAAGTAAAAGTACAGACTCGCAAAGAAAAAAAAGAAGAAGCGAAAAAATAATTTATAATATATCAAACTTTTAAAACAATACAAGAATGGGACAAAAAGTACATCCATACATAATGAGACTCGGAATCACCACAGAATGGAAATCAAAATGGTTTAATGAAAAAACCTATGCCAAAGACCTTCATGCTGACCTCAAGATCAAAAAGTATCTCAATGAAAAACTAGGCCACGCTGGTGTTGCTGATATTGTTATAGAGCGATCTGCTGGGCAAATCACGGTCAACATCCACTCTTCCAGACCAGGTATTATTATCGGTAGAGGTGGACAAGGAATCGAAGAGCTCAAAAAGGATCTAAACAAACTCGTTCCTCCCCAAAACAAACTAAACCTAAATATTGTCGAAATAAGACAACCTGATACAGTTTCTGCTATAGTAGCTCAGAACATCGCTTCACAGATCGAAAAAAGAATTCCTTACAAACGAGCCGTCAAACAAGCTATGGAGCGAGCGCTTCAATCCAAGGCTCAAGGTATCAAGATAATGGTCAAAGGACGTCTTAACAATTCTGATATCGCTCGTAAAGAAACTTTCTCAAAAGGAAAAATTCCTCTACATACAATCAGAGCTGACATAGATTATGCTTTGCGCCCTGCTTACACCAACACTGCTGGTACTCTTGGAGTCAAAGTATGGATCTACAAAGGTGAAATATTCGGAAATGAGAAAAAAGAAGAACTCGAGAAAAACCAATACCGACCTCGTCACAATCCTAGACAAAACAGACCGTACAACAGAAACAACAACAATAACAACAACCGACCACCACAAGGATCCAATCAGAAACCTCAAGACAAGAAATAGACTTTTTACTTTTTACTTTCTACTTTTAACTTACTTATCATGTTAATGCCCAAAAAACTAAAGTACCGCAAGCAGATGAGAGGTAGCTTCAAAGGAGTCTCAAATGCTGGAGCAAAAATTGACTTCGGAGATTATGGGCTCAAAGCTCAAACTCGTGGACATCTTACCTCACGTCAATTAGAATCTGCTCGTCGAGCTATGACTAGATACGTTCAAAAAGGTGGACAGATCTGGATCAGAGTCTTTCCTGCTCAACCGATTACACGCAAACCAAACGAAGTGAAGATGGGTAAAGGTAAAGGTGCTGTTGATCACTACGCAGTAAAAGTACTTCCAGGACGTATTGTTTTTGAAATCAGTGGACTTTCTGAAGAAATGGCTCGTCACGCTTTGACATTGGCTGCTCACAAACTACCTATCAAAACCAAGATCGTATCATCTCAAAGATAATTTATAAACTTTTTTCCAATAATATTCCTATCATGAAAGCTCAAGAATTTCGTCAAAAAAAAGAAGAAGAACTAATCAAATTGCTCAGTGAAAAATACGAGCAACTCCGTGATTTCAGATTTCAGGCATCAGTTCGCAAACTAAAGAACTCTCAATCTATCAAACAAACCAGGAAAGATATAGCCCGAATACTTACAATATTATTAGAGAAATCAATCAACAATGAATAAGACAAAGAAAACAATCAAGGGAAAAGTAGTTTCAGACAAAATGGACAAGACCATAACGGTTGAAGTCCACAACTACAAACGTCACACCAAGTACAAAAAAAGATACCGTGTTACCAAGAAGTATTATGCTCATGACCCCCAAAACACTGCTGGATTCGGAGATACTGTACTTATCGAAGAACACCGTCCCCTTTCTGCTAAAAAAAGATGGCTACTAAAAGAAATCATTGAGAAAGCCAGTGATCTAGTTCGCTCTGAAGCTCAGGAAAAAGCCGAAAGCGAAAAAAGCCAATCTAAATAATCTTAAAGATAATTTCCTAAATTTACTAAAATGATTCAAAATCAAACAAGACTCAAAATTGCTGACAACTCTGGTGGACGTGAATTAATGTGTATCAAAGTCCTCGGTGGTTCCAAGAGAAGATATGCGAGGGTTGGAGACATTATCGTTGCTTCAATCAAAGAAACTATCCCTGGTGGTGGTATCGTCAAGAAAAAAGACGTAGTCAGAGCAGTCGTTGTCCGCCACAGAAGTATGATAAAGAGAAAAGATGGTTCAACTATCAAATTTGATGAAAACGCTGCAGTAATAGTCGATGAGGACAATCAGCCAAAAGGTACTCGTATCTTTGGACCAGTCGCTCGCGAATTACGTGACAAAGGTTTCACTAAAATATTATCCTTAGCTCCCGAAGTATTATAATCATGAAAAAAGTAAAAAAATTCAAAAAAGGTGATCTAGTAATTATCGCCAAAGGCAAAGATAAAGGAAAAAAAGGCAATATCGTCAAGGTATTACCCGAAATTCACAAAGTCGTTGTTGATGGTGTAAATATGCTCAAAAAACACGTCAAACCAAGCAAAAAGAATATGCAGGGAGGTATCATCGATATCACTCATCCTGTACCGATTGCCAATATTAGACTTGTTTGCCCTGAGACTGGCAAAGCCAGCAGAGTAGGTATCAAGATTACCAAAGGCGGACACAAAGAAAGATATGCCAAAGTATCCGGTGCCTCGCTCGACGCCACCAAATAAATCTTTTTGTCATCCTCAAAATAATGTCATCCTGAACCCGAAAGTGAGTTATACGAACGCATCGAGCGATTCAGGATCTAAACTCTTTCAAACTTTTAAACTTATAACTTTTTAAATTAAACCCATGTCACGACTGTATAAAAAATACCAAGACGAAATAGTCCCGAAGCTTGTCAAAGAACTCAAGCTTCCATCACCAATGTCTGCTCCTCGCATTACAAAGATCGTTGTAGCTGCAGGATTGGGACAAGCTCTAGAAAACCCAAAACTAATTGATATTGCTGTAGAAAATCTAGCTCAAGTAACTGGTCAAAAACCAGTTGTCACCAAATCCAAACAAGCTATTTCCGGTTTCAAACTTCGTGGTGACCAAGCAATTGGTGTCAAAGTCACTCTTCGAAAAGAAAAAATGTACGAATTCCTCGATAGATTCATCAGTGCTGCACTAGGTCGCATCAGAGATTTTCGTGGAATTTCAGCCAAATCCTTTGATGATTCTGGCAATTTGAATATCGGACTCAAAGAACACACTATTTTCCCAGAAATATCTTTCGAAAAAACCGAAATTATTCACGGACTTCAAGTTACTATCGTATTCAATACCTCTGACAAAGAATCCAACATTTTACTAATGAAAGAACTTGGATTACCATTTGAAAAACTAGATAAATAGAGGTATTATCAAATAGACATTATTTATAAATCGTACAAATATAACAGTCACTTACATAACAATGGCCAAAAAATCACTCATTTCAAAATCCAAAAGAAAACCTAAGTATTCCACCCGCAAATACAACCGTTGTGGTTTGTGTGGTCGTCCTCATGGATACCTTCGCAAATTTGACCTATGCCGAATCTGTTTTAGAGAATTGGCCAACAAAGGTGAAGTACCAGGAATCAAAAAATCTTCTTGGTAAAAAATTGTCATCCTGAACCTGAAGTGAGCTTATGCGAACATTCAAGCAATTCAGGATCCTGTAGCTATTAATTATTTTTATACTAATCACTAAGCACTAACTAATGATAACTGACCCAATATCAGATCTATTCACAAGAATACGCAACGCTCAAGCCAAAAAGAAGCCTGTAGTTGAGGTTCCACATTCCAAACTCAAACAATCTATTGTTGAGTTGATGAAAAAAGAAGGTTACATCAAATCTCTTTTTGTTACTGATGATCCTCCAGCTACCAAAATTATCAAAATTACACTCAAATATGATCATGACGCTCCAGTTATTCGATCTATAAAGAGAGTTTCCAGACCAGGACAAAGAATCTATCTAAAATCAAAATCACTCCCACGAGTACTGAGTGGATTAGGTATTGCTATAGTCACCACCTCAAAAGGGTTGATGACAGCACATCACGCTAAGGCCAGCAATATCGGTGGAGAGGTAATCGGAGAGATTTACTAGTTTACCGCTTTTTAATTACAACTTTTAACTTAATTCATCATGTCACGCATAGGAAATCAACCAATCAGTATTACAGACAAAATCGAAGTCAAAATCGAATCAGATAAAATAATTGTCAAAGGGCCAAAAGGAGAACTTTTCTTCCCTTTGTACAATCACATCAAAGTCGAGAACAAAGATGGTCAACTTCTCGTAAAGCGAGCCAACGATGAACCTCACACAAGAGGTTTGCACGGTCTTACCAATCGCATGATCTGCAATATGATCACAGGCGTTACTGACGGATTTGAGAAAGAGCTAGAGGTTGTCGGTGTTGGATACAAAGTCAACATGAAAGGCAAAAACCTTGAGTTACATCTCGGTTACTCACACCCAGTTTTGTTTGAAACTCCTGAAGGAATTGACATCAAAGTCGACAAGATGAATATCAAGATTTCTGGTATCGACAAACAAAAAGTTGGTGAAACTGCTGCCAAGATAAGAGAATATCGCAAACCAGAGCCTTACAAAGGTAAAGGTGTCAAATATATCGACGAACATATTCGCAGAAAAGCTGGTAAGATGACCGCTGCTGCCGGAGAATAATAATACAATAGTTCCTTTTTACTTTCTACTTATACTTATTCCCATGACTACTAACAAAAAAACTCTACTAAAAATAAGACGCAAAGCCCGCATCAGATCAAAGGTAAGCGGTGTGTCTGATAGACCTAGACTTGCTGTATTTAGATCAAATGACAACATCTATGCTCAAGTGATTGATGATACCAAGGGTACTACTATCGCTGCAGCCGATGATCGCAAGATCAAAAAAGTATCTCAAAAAGACATGAGTACCAAAATGGCAAAAGCTTACGAAGTAGGTCAATTGGTAGCAAATATGGCTAAAGAAAAAAAGATTACCACAGTGGTTTTTGACCGAGGTGGCTACAAATATCACGGTCGTGTTCGCGCCCTAGCTGATGGAGCTAGAGCAGCAGGCCTCAAATTTTAAATTCCGATAAAACTTTTTAAATAATATGAAACCTCATTACCCAAGAAAAGAAAAAGAATTCGATGAAAAAGTAATCAAAATCAACCGTATCACTCGTGTTGTAAAAGGTGGTAGACGTCTTAGATTCCGAGCCACAGTTATCGCTGGAGATCGCAAGGGACGCATTGGTATTGGTGTGGCCAAGGCCAACGAAGTATCAGATGCAGTTCAAAAAGCTGCAACCAAGGCAAAAGAAAACTTGATTACAGTACCTATTATCAAAAATACTATTCCTCACGAGACAAATGCCAAATACGGAACAGCCAAGATTCTACTCAAACCGGCTAGTGAAGGTACTGGTGTTATCGCTGGTGGAGCTGTACGCGACATTCTAGACATCTGTGGTATCAAGAACATTGTCAGCAAGAATCATGGGTCACGTAACAAAATAAATAGCTCTAAAGCTACTATAGAAGCTCTCAAGACCCTTCGTACCAAAGAAGCAGTTTTCGGTGGACGTGGCATGAACAAACAAGCCAAAAAACCTGTAAACAAAGACGAAGCAGTCAAAAAAGATACTCCTAAAGTCAAAACTGACAAACCTGTTCAAGACAAGACCAAAAAAACCGAAAAGAAAGAAGACAAGAAGCCAGTCAAGAAAGATTCAAAATAATTCCTAACTTTTAACTTTTAACTTTTTACTTAATCTCATGCCTTACCCAAAATTACAATCCAAAATAATCAAGAGCCGAAAAAGAGTCGCCCGTGGATGCGGTAGCGGTACCGGTGGTACTTCTGGTCGTGGAAACAAAGGTCAAAATTCTCGTTCTGGTAAAAAACACAGAGCATTCTTCGAAGGTGGAAATATTCCTCTATTCAGACGTCTACCAAAAGCTGGTGGTTTCAATAGATATTGGGCCAAAAAACCAGACGCAGTCAATATTCAAGATCTATTAGTATTTGAAGAAAAAGACATCGTCAATTTGACCAGTCTCAAAGAGAGAAAACTAATCTCTACTCGAGCTTTGTCATTCAAGATTCTTTCAAAAGGTGAATTAGACAAAAAACTTACTATAGCTACAGATCTATTCTCTGCTCAAGCCAAAGTTAAGCTCGAAAAAGCTGGCTGCAAGTTCATCACTCCCGAATTACCAAAAACCAAAGCTGAAGAAGTTGTCGAAAAAGAAATCAAAACTAAAGAATAATAATTTATAGAGTTTATCATGCGTCAAATGATAATTGATAAATGATAATTGAAAAATATACTCATGAATACCATCAAAAAAATATTTAACTCTCCAGATCTACGCAACAAAATTCTATTCACTATTGGTTTGCTTACAGTGACTCGTATCGCCGCGCATATTCCTATGCCCGGTGTTTCTTTAGACAATATTGCTGAATACTTTTCAAACAATCAACTATTCGGACTACTCGATGTATTCTCAGGTGGTACTATTTCCAACTTCTCTATCGTTTTGATGGGTGTTGGTCCATACATCAACGCTTCTATCATCATGCAGCTAATGACTATGATTGTTCCTAGTCTCGAGAGTCTTTCCAAAGAAGGACAAGAAGGTAGAGACAAAATCAATCAATACACTCGCCTACTAACCATTCCCCTTGCTATCCTACAGTCATACGGTACTATCGCTCTACTTACTCAACAAGGAGTAATTAGTGGTCTTGCTGGATATAGTCTAGTACTTGCATTAATCACTGCTACTGCTGGTTGTATATTCTTGATGTGGCTTGGTGAACTTATTACCGAAAACGGTATTGGTAACGGTGTGTCATTGATTATCACTGTTGGTATTATTGCTGGTATCCCAACTCAACTACGAAACAACCTAGCTCTAGCTCAGGCTGACCCATCCAAATGGTGGACGTTTGCTGCTATCCTAGTGCTTATCGTTGTTATGATTGCTATTATCGTATACGTCAATGAAGCGCAAAGAAACGTATCAGTTACCTACGCCAGACAAGTGCGCGGTAACAAAACATATGGTGGTAGCGAAACTTATCTCCCACTGCGTGTTACTACTGCTGGTGTAATTCCAATCATCTTTGCTATCTCAATTATGGTATTCCCAAATGTGATTGCCAACTTCTTTGGTAGCGCTGAGACTCAATGGATAGCCGAAGGAGCCAAGTGGTTACAAGAACTATTTAACAACCAGACTTTCTACGGTATTTTCTACTTCCTTATGGTTATTATCTTTACATTTTTCTATACTAGCGTCATATTTACTCCTGACCAAATTGCTGAAAATATGCAAAAACAAGGTGGATTTATTCCTGGAGTTCGTCCTGGTTCACAGACTGAAAAATTCCTATCAGATACCATGCTTCGTCTAACTGTGATTGGTGCTGCTTTCCTTGGATTTATCGCTGTTGCTCCACTTATTATGGAATGGGCACTCTCGACTAGCAATCTATTGATTACTGGTACGGGACTACTTATCTTGGTTGCAGTTACTATCGACACAATCAAACAGATCAAATCCAATATCCTCATGCGCTCCTACGAAGACTACTAGAGGGAAGTGTCAAACAAGACTTACAACTGTCATCCTGAACCTGAAAGCATAGCGCTTCAAGTAATTCAGGATTTTTTT
>RCND010001425.1_pt1 | contig 13526 bp, 9 predicted proteins | sample 2041351 | NCBI WGS metagenome assembly RCND01 (sample SAMN09708230, study PRJNA481090) | Marine sediment metagenome, whole genome shotgun sequencing project. | biome: marine sediment; feature: ocean; material: sediment; isolation source: Sewage treatment plant 12B marine sediment (STP12B) ...
CAGTTTGAGGAGGGAAATCTGGATGTGCTCATTGGCACCCAGATGCTATCCAAAGGACTTGATTTCGGTAATGTGACCCTGGTTGGTGTGCTGGATGCGGATCAGATGCTCCATTTTCCCGATTTCAGGGCATTTGAAAGAAGCTTTCAATTGATTTACCAGGTCAGCGGAAGGGCTGGGAGAAGAAAGAAGCGGGGCAAAGTGATCGTTCAGACTATGGATCCCGAGCATCCGGTGATTCAGTACATCAACAACAGCGACTTTGAGGGACTATATGCCGACCAGATGGAGGAGCGTCAGCTGTTCGGCTATCCCCCCTTCAGAAGAATGATACGGATCAGCTTCAGGCATAAGATTCCCTCCATTCTCGACGGTGCCACAGACTTGATTGCTCGTGAATTGAAAGAGATATTCTCCACCCGGGTGCTGGGGCCCCAGTACCCTCCTGTGAGGAAGACCCATAATACCTTTCAAAAGCAAATCATCCTGAAGATCGAAAAGGAGGCCTCCTATGAGCGGGCCAGGGAGTTGCTAACGGAGGTTCTGAGCGGGCTTTCCGGTAACGAGGTATTTCGTTCAGTCCGGATCTCCGTAGATGTGGATCCCTATTGAGTATAAAAGTTTATATTTGCGCAGATTTATATAAACCATGTTTGATTCCATTGATTTTAAGTCCGTATTTGACCAGTTTACCAACCATAAAGTATTAATCATCGGCGATGTGATGATTGATACCTACCTCTGGGGAAGTGTGGGGCGTGTATCCCCTGAGGCTCCTGTTCCGATTGTCTCGGGAGTGATTGAAGAGAATCGCCTGGGAGGAGCTGCCAATGTGGCACTGAATGTTAAAGCCATGGGGGCGGTCCCCATTCTCTGCTCTGTTATAGGGGATGACGACAGGGGAAAGCTGATCCTGGAATTGATGGAGGAGCAGCTTCTGACCGATGTAGGCCTTGTGGTGGACAATCACAGGGTAACCACTCAAAAAACCCGTATCATCAGCGGGAACCAGCATCTGCTGCGTGTGGATGAAGAAATGGATATATTCCTGAATAAACGAGTTCAGGAGGAGTTCCTGGAACTGATTAAGAGCCTGCTTGAGAGCGGGGGGATAGATGCCATCATCATGCAGGATTACGATAAGGGTGTGTTGACACCAAGGGTAATTTCTGAAGTCATCAGTGCATCGGAAAGAGTGGCAGTACCGGTCCTGGTCGATCCAAAATTCAGGAGCTTTGATCTTTATAAAAAGGTAAAGCTTTTCAAGCCCAATTTCAAGGAGCTGGTGAAGGGGCTGGGTCTGGATATCAAAAAGAAAGAGATAGAAAAACTCAGGAAAGCTGTACAAAAGTTCCAGAAGCAGCAGCAGATCGATAACCTGCTTGTTACCCTCAGCGACCAGGGTGTGCTGACTTCCGGTAATGGGGAGCATGTGCATATTCCTGCAGTGAAAAGAGAAATTGCGGATGTCTCCGGGGCTGGCGATACAGTAATTGCTGTGGCTGCCCTTTGCCTGATATCAGGCATGTCGCCTGCTGAAGTGGCTGCTGTTTCAAACCTGGCCGGCGGACAGGTTTGTGAAAAGGCAGGAGTGGTTCCTATCAGTTGGGAGAAGTTGCTGGAGGAGTGTAACCAGCACTTTAAAAGTCAATAAAGTTTATTAATTTTAACATACTATTCGGGGTATAGCGCAGCCCGGTAGCGCGCGTCGTTCGGGACGACGAGGTCGTGGGTTCAAATCCCGCTACCCCGACAAAAGGAAAAAACCATCGCACCACAGGTGTGGTGGTTTTTATCTTTTAGGACAACCCTTCCCGGGGTCATGAAGAACCGAAGGTTAAGAATATTCTGAATTGTGTTCAAGTGGCCAGATCAATGCGTTTACGGTCTTTCATTGGTCTTAGCTATTGATCCTTGGTTTTTCTTATTGGTATTCATACTTTTAAGTGTTTACACTTTTGGAAAGCAGAGAGATTTGCCTTTTTTAGAAAAAGATGCAATAATTTTGGGTCTTTGTAACATCTGTTACAAGCTTAGGAGTTTAAATTTTCATAATATTAGATACAAAACAAAAATTCACTTTTGAATTTAAGTACCAGCATTAGGCCAATGATGAATTGGAAGTTGAAGGGAAACAGAATGTGATGGGAAACAGAATGTGAAGGGAAACAGAATGTGATGGTCCAAAGTATGGGTGGAGGTAATTTTTTAAACAACTTCTAATACCAAATAATACGAAATAAATGGAACAATCTGCTACGCTGAAATCCCATAGGATGCTGTTTTTTAATACCCTCGCTTTCACCGTATGTTTTGCCGTATGGATGTTGAATGGGGTTCTGGTTACTTTTTTGGTGAGCAACCAGGTTTTTGATTGGGGACCAGTAAGAATCGGATGGCTAATGGGTATTCCGGTTTTGACAGGTGCTATTTTCCGCTTGCCCGCTGGAATTCTCACTGATAAATATGGAGGGAAATGGGTTTTCGGGATTTTACTTCTGATCTGTTCAATCCCACTTTTTCTATTATCAACAGCTAATTCCTATTTCACATTTGCATTGTACAGTTTTGGCTTCGGTTTAACAGGAGTAAGTTTTGCGATTGGCATAGCCTATACTTCGGTCTGGTACCCAAAACACCGGCAGGGGACGGCTCTTGGAATATTTGGAGCGGGAAATGCAGGTGCAGCCATTACAACATTTTTTGCGCCCACCATTTTGAATTGGTTAACTGATAACGGGGCAAATATTGAAGGCTGGCGGAAACTACCAATCATATATGGATGTGCTCTGATCGTAATGGGTATCATATTTCTGCTATTCACCGAAAACAAGAAACCTGTATCTACTAACAAGAACTTGAAGCAAATCTTAAGTCCGCTTAAGAATGTCCGTGTCTGGCGTTTTGGGATGTACTATTTTCTTGTATTTGGGTGTTTTGTGGCTTTCTCGCAATGGCTGGTTCCCTATTTTGTAAATGTTTACTATTTGCCGCTGGTCACAGCCGGTATTTTTGCGGGCCTGTTTAGCCTACCCGGCGGAGTGATCCGTGCTGCTGGCGGATTTCTGTCAGATCGCTTTGGTGCCAGGAAGATCATGTACTGGGTACTGGGATCTTCAGTGGCCATTTGTGCGATGCTCTTTATTCCAAAAATGGAGATAACTTCACCTGGTCAGGGGATCATGGCCAGGCAGGATGGAGTTGTGACTTTCGTCTCGGAAAGTATGATCAAAGTAGGGGAGAATGAATATCCCGTTAAAGTAAAAGATGAGAATAAGGAGATAAATGATTCAAAGCTTGCGGTTTTTCCTAGCAAAGATGTTTGGCAGGAATCCCTTGTAATTGTGGGTGATGAAGTAGTCCGAAAACAACTGCTGGGAAAGGGAGTTACAAAAATTTCCTTTCAGGCAAATGTCTGGATTTTCGCCGTTCTGGTTATTCTTATCGGAAGTATCTGGGGAATAGGAAAAGCGGCGGTCTATAAACACATTCCAGACTATTTCCCCAATGAAGTGGGAGTAGTCGGTGGAATGGTAGGTGTGTTAGGTGGATTGGGTGGTTTCTTTTGCCCTATTATATTCGGATACCTTCTGAAGGGAACGGGCTTGTGGACCTCCTGCTGGCTGTTTATGTTATTCCTTTCTGCACTTTGTCTCTTCTGGATGCACAACACCATCGTCAGAATGAACAGGAGGAATTCTCCTGAAACGGCACACAATATTGATGTTAAAGTAAACTAATCATCTTGATGTTATGAAAAGCAATATTGAACATTGGAATGTTGAAGATGCAAAATTCTGGAAAGAGACCGGGAGCAAGATAGCTGCAAGGAATCTGTGGATCTCCATTCCTGCCCTTTTACTGGCCTTTTCCATATGGATCATGTGGAGTATCATTATCGTGGGAATGGAGAAGCTGGGCTTCACTTTTGGAATGCTGAGTCAGGAGTTTGAAGCCATCATCAGAAACACCTCCATCTCCCGGGCCGATTATCCGGGAGAATTAAGGGAGCAGTTAAAATCCATTAATAGCTTGTATTATACTTTACCGGCAATTGCTGGACTGGCGGGCGCCACACTTCGAATCCCAAACTCTTTTTTAATTGCAATAGGGGGTGGAAGGAACGTTATATTTACAACTACCTTACTGCTATTAATTCCTGCAATAGGCGTAGGCATTGCACTTCAGGATCCAACCACACCTTTTATGACCTTTGCTATTTTAGCAGCCTTGTCCGGTTTTGGAGGCGGGAATTTTGCTTCTTCCATGTCTAATATCTCCTATTTCTTCCCAAAAAAGGTACAGGGAACTTCGCTGGGATTAAATGCAGGGCTGGGTAACCTGGGTGTTAGCGTTATGCAGTTTTTACTACCGGTAACCATGGGATTTGCTGTATTTGGTGCAATTGGAGGTGATGGTCTACCCCTGTTAGCTGATTTTAAAGGGAAACCTGCCGGTGCAGACTATTTCTTGCAGAACGCAGGTTGGACCTGGGTACCACTACTTGCTGTTGCAGTGGTTGCTGCTTTTTTTGGAATGAACAACCTGAAGTCGGCCACACCAAAAATCGGGTCGGCAATTGTGGGAATGGGAAAAACTCTTTTCCTTGTGGCACTGGGACTGGTATCCACGGCAGTTGGAGTATATATGCTTGTTGCCCTGAAGATAAATATGTGGATTGTGCTTCCTGTAGTGGTCATATTGACTATTCTGTTGATGAAGTTCCTCTCTCCGGGAGAGATAAAATCCAATCTGAAACACCAGTTCTCCATTTTCAACAATAAGCATAATTGGATCATGACCATTATCTATACCATGACATTTGGATCGTTTATTGGATTTAGCGCTGCCTTCCCGAAACTGATCTCCGATGTGTTTGGTTCTTTACCTGATGGTTCAATAAATCCAAATGCACCAAGTCCATATGCATGGGCATTTTTAGGCCCCATGCTTGGAGCCTTGATTCGGCCTGTAGGGGGCTGGTTATCCGATAAAATCAATAGTGGTTCCAGGGTTACTCAGTGGGCTACAATAGCTCAGATTGCAGCAGCTTTGGGAGTAGCCTTTTTTGTGATTAAAGCAAGAGAAGCAGCCACCCCTGAAATGTATTGGTGGCCATTTTTTGGACTGTTTATGACCCTGTTTATTACTACCGGAATAGGGAATGGCTCTACTTTCAGGAGTATCCCATACATTTTTAGTAAAGAGTTAGCCGGTCCCGTTTTAGGCTGGACATCGGCCATTGCAGCTTATGGGGCATTTATTATTCCCAAGGTATTTGGGCAACAAATAAAAGTAGGACATCCTGAATATGCGCTCTACGGTTTTGCTATATATTATGTGATTTGCCTCATCCTGAATTGGTGGTATTACGAGCGAAAGAATTCTGGAATTACGTGTTAATTGAGAAGTTCAAAATGAACGACAAAGAGTTTAGTACATTGCTGAAGCAACAGGATTTTGTGGGGAACGATTTTTTTGAATCATCGTTTCAATTCTGGTTTAATAGCAATGAACACATTCGGTCTCCATTTCCTGAAAAGATTCAAGCTGAATTAAGGGAGAAGACCTTCAGAATATTTATGGAATGGGTTTTTGAACTTTCAGAAGAGGAGAAATCAAAACATGAGGATGAGGAGATAGCCGAGGTTTTCGAAATGATTTTATTTAACCAGGCCATTGAGATGGTGGAGGATGAAGACCAGAAAATTACAATCTGTTACCCCTTTTTACCGAGGTTAGGAGATATGGTCCAGGATAAAGTCAGAGGGGCCAGTAAAGTAATTGAACGGAGATTAGATGTTAATGAAGATGAGAAGAAATACATGAAGGTAATGCTCAAATCTGAGGAGAGTCTTCAGGAGTGGGAAACGGAATTTGAGTTACCGGCCTAGTTGAAAATAGATACTTCAAGGTATATATCATGAGGATAAAATTGAGTAAAGCAGCAAGCGGCAGAGCCATAGCAATTCTTGCAATATTGTTAGTTTTTCTTGTGAATTCACTTCAGGCTCAGGATGGTGAACAGCTGTATCAGCAATGTAGGGCATGTCATACCATTGGACAGGGTAAACTGCTTGGTCCCGATCTGTTGGATGTAACAAAAAGGCGTGATGTTGTCTGGGTGAAGAGCTTCATCAAATCGTCCCAATCAATGGTAAAAAGCGGGGATCCAGATGCAATAGCCATTTTTGGAGAGTTCAACAATCTGGTTATGATTGATTACCCCCTGCCCGAAGCTGATATCGAGGCCATTATTAAATACATCGACAGTTTTAGTAGTCCAAATGTTGAAGATGAAGCAGAAGCCAGTGGTGTAGATTCAGTAATGGCTATTGAAAATGCGGACTATCTTGCCAGCATCGATACAGATGAAATCGAAGCCAGGGGAAAGGCACTTTTTGAGGGGTCCCGAGGTTTTAAGAATGGCGGTGCATCCTGCATTTCCTGCCACCATGTAAATGCAGATGAGGGTGTACAGGGAGGATTGCTCGCTAAAGATTTAACTCAAAGTTTTTCACGGATTGGAGGTATGGCAGGAATAAAGGGAATTATCGATTTTCCACCCTACCCGGCAATGAAGGATGCATATACGAATGCTGCCATTACTGAAGAAGAGAGTGTTCAGTTGCAGGTCTTTTTAATGCGGGCAGACAAAAAAAATGCGATAACTGATAGTTCGGTTTCAAGTTTTATGAAACAGGGAATTGTCGGTATGCTTGTGTTACTGGTGATCATATCATTGGTGTGGTTTAGGCGCAAGAAACGAAGTGTCAATTATCATATTATCCAAAGGCAAAGAAGATAAACCAGATAGAAATGCAAACTATATTTATATGAGCTGGATTAAGGATTTAATTTCTCCCAAAACCCGTCAATGGGAAGATTTCTATCGGAACAGATGGCAATTTGACAAAGTGGTAAGAAGTACCCATGGAGCCAACTGTACGGGTGGTTGCAGTTGGATGATCCATGTTAAGAATGGTGTTGTGGTATGGGAAACACAGGCGCTTGATTATCCTATAATCGATAAAAACCTACCTCCATATGAACCCCGGGGATGTCAGCGCGGAATCTCAGCATCATGGTATCTTTACAGCCCCATCCGGGTGAAGTATCCGCTTGTGCGAGGTGCCTTGCTGGATATGTTTCGCGAGGAGAAAAACAAGCATGGTGATGCGATGACTGCCTGGGAAAATATTCAAAGCGATCCTGAAAAAAGAAAACGATATATGCAAGCCCGTGGAAAAGGGGGATTGCGACGGGTAAGCTGGGACGAAGCCTTGGAAATCATTTCTATAGCCAATATCTCTACGGTAAAAAAATATGGACCAGATCGACTGGTCGGTTTCTCTCCAATCCCGGCTATGTCGATGATTTCGTATGCCGGTGGATCACGTTTCTTACAGTTGATGGGCGGTGTGAACCTCAGTTTCTACGATTGGTATTGTGATTTGCCCCCATCGTTCCCTGAAACCTGGGGCGAACAGACCGATGTCGCAGAGAGTGCCGACTGGTATAACTCCAAGTTTATTGCAGCCTGTGGTTCCAACGTTGCACAAACCCGTACTCCCGATGTGCATTATTTTGCTGAAGCCCGTCACAACGGTACAAAAACAGTGGTGTTTTCACCCGATTTAAATGCTTCCGGAAAGTACGCCGATGAGTGGATCCCTATACATGCGGGACAGGATGGCGCTTTTTGGATGGCTGTAACCCACATTATTCTGAAAGAGTATCATCACGAAAGAAGCGTACCATATTTTATAGACTATACTAAACAATATACAGATAGTCCGTATCTGGTAGTGCTGGAAGAAAAAGATGGGATCTATCAAGCAGGAAAAATGTTGCGCGCCAACAAGATAGAAAAGTTCAAAGACGCAATAAACGGAGAATGGAAATTCCTGAACATCGATAAAAACACAGGTGATTTTGTTTGTCCGGGAGGGAGTTCAGGCCATCGTTGGGACGACAGGGATGGAAACTGGAATATGAAATATGTTGATGCTGAGGTGGGTGGTGATTACGATCCGGTTTTGTCCTTGATAGATGAGGACCATAAGATTCAGCAAGTGGAGTTTACTGAGTTCGCTCTGGAAAAGAAAAGATTGCGTGGTGTTCCCACAAAAAGAGTGAAAACCATAGATGGAACAGTTACTGTGACTACAGTTTATGACCTGATCATGGCACAATACGGCGTTGACCGGGGACTTGGAGGGGATTATCCAAAATCTTACAAAGAAAGAGATCAGGCCTATACACCGGCCTGGCAGGAAATATTTACTGGAATTGGAGCAGAGAATGTAATTCGTTTTGCCCGGGAATGGTCTCAAACTGCAGAGGCTACCAATGGTAAATGTATGATCATTATCGGGGCAGGAATTAATCACTGGTATCATTGCAACCTGATGTACAAGGCCGGAACCATGGCATTAATGCTAACGGGTTGCATAGGTAAGAATGGCGGAGGTTTAAATCATTATGTGGGTCAGGAAAAATGCGCGGTAGTGGATTCATGGGGACATATTATGGCAGCCAAGGACTGGCAGGGTCCCGTTCGATTACAACAGGGCCCCATCTGGCATTACATGAATTCGGACCAGTGGCGTTACGATGGCCACCACTCTGAATACAATGCGGTTCCTGATAATGAATTAAGTGGTTTGCATACAGCCGATATGGTTGTGAAATCGGTTCGAAATGGTTGGATGCCTTTTTATCCTCAGTACAATAGATCAAATTTCGATATTGTCAAGGATGCGCAGGAATCCGGCGCAAAATCCGATGATGATATCAGGAACTATTTATTGGAAGGATTGAAGAATGAAGAGATCCTACATTCCGTTGCAACTCCCGATGACGAGATAAACTTTCCACGGGTCTGGTACATCTGGCGTGGAAATGCCTTAATGTCAAGTGCAAAAGGGGATGAATTCTTCAAGAAGCACTACTTGGGAACGCATCATACTTCGGTGGCCAGCGAACTTGCAAAAGGCCTGGTACAAGATGTGGAGTGGAAGGAGGAAGCTCCGCGCGGTAAAATGGACCTTATAATTGACCTGAATTTCAGGATGGACAGCTCGGCTTTATACTCAGATGTTGTCTTACCCGCTGCATCCTGGTACGAAAAAGCCGATTTGAATTCTACAGATATGCACTCCTTTATACACCCCTTAACGGCTGCAGTTCCGCCGGTTTGGGAAGCGAAAAGTGATTGGGCGATTTTTAGGGAGATAGCAAAAGCGAGCTCGGAAGTGGCAAAAAAACATCTGCCACATACCATGAAAGATATTGTGAACCTACCTCTGATGCACGATTCAAAAGCCGAAATTGCACAGGAAGAGGTAAAGGACTGGAGTAAGGGGGAATGTGAAATGATTCCGGGAAAAACCATGCACAATATTGCTTTTGTGGATCGTGATTATACCGACATCTATAACAAGTTTATCTGCCTGGGGCCCAATGCTAAAAACGGTATGGGAGCACATGGGAATAGTTATGAATGTGCCGATTATTACCAACTTTTACAGCAGGACAAGGATCACCTTCAATCATTCAAGGGAGTAGAATACCCATCCCTGAAGGATGATGAAGAGGCGATCAACGCTATTTTACATTTATCATCAGTAACTAACGGAGAGTTGGCACACCGGGCCTATCAAAATGCGGAGAAACGAACAGGGCTAACTTTAACTGATATTTCAGCCGATTTCAAAAATGTAAAATTGAATTATGCGGATCTTCAAAGTAAACCGCAGCGCTACATCAGTTCACCGGTTTGGTCCGGAATCATGGCAAACGAAAGGGCATATTCAGGATTTACATATAATGTAGAACGCCTGGTTCCATGGAGAACATTAACAGGAAGGCAGCATATTTATCTGGACCATGAGATATATATCAAGTTTGGTGAGAATTTGCCTACCTACAAGCCAACCCCGAAACCAAATGTTATAGGAGATCTGAAGAACTCTGTTGCAACGGGTAAAGCGAAGGTATTGAATGTTCTCACTCCTCATGGAAAGTGGCAGATGCACTCAACCTATAGTGATACAGCACGAATGTTGACTCTTTCGAGGGGTATGGTTCCTTGTTGGCTAAATGAAGAAGATGCCGAAGAGATTGGAGTGAAAGACAATGATTGGGTTGAAGTGTTTAATGATTACGGAGTTTACTGTGCACGTGCTGTTGTTAGTGCCCGAATTCCGAAAGGAATTTGTATCGTTTATCATGCTACCGAAAGCACATATTCGTCGCCTAAATCGGAGGTGCGTGGTTTTACCAGGGGAGGAGGACACAATAGTTTTACGCGTATCCGCTTGAAGCCTAATTTATTGGCCGGGGGTTATGGTCAGTTTACTTACCATTTTAACTATTGGGGACCTGTAGGTGTGAATCGCGATTCGCATGTACTGGTGCAGAAAATGGACAAAGTAGATCTATCCTAAGCTTCATTAGTACATTAAAAAAAAGACAAAATGGATATAAGAAGTCAAATATCAATGGTTTTTCACCTTGATAAATGCATAGGTTGCCATACCTGTTCTATTGCTTGTAAGAATACATGGACCGATCGTAAGGGTGCTGAATACATGTGGTGGAACAATGTTGAGACAAAACCCGGAACAGGGTATCCTACAAAGTGGGAAGACCAGTCTATATACAAAGGAGGTTGGGAAAAGAATAGTCACTTTCTGAGTTTGAAAGGTGCCGGCAAGTTCAAAGGGATAAAAAACCTATTCCACAATCCGAATATGCCGGAGATGGACGACTATTATGAGCCATGGACCTACGAATACAGTAAGCTTTTCGAAGCTCCCGAAGGAAAGGATCAGCCTACGGCCCGCCCCATCTCATTAATTACTGGTGAGCCGATTAATGTGAATAGTGGCCCCAACTGGGATGATGATTTAAGTGGAACACCTGACTACGCCCGGCAGGATGTAAACATGCAAAATGTTACACGTGCCGAACAGGAAGCCATGTTTCAATTGGAGCAGATGACCATGCACTATTTGCCACGTATATGTAATCACTGCCTGAATCCCGCCTGTGTGGCTGCCTGCCCATCGGGTGCAATATATAAACGTGGTGAAGATGGTGTAGTATTGGTGAATCAGGATAAATGCCGCGGATGGAGAATGTGTGTAACTGCCTGTCCGTATAAAAAAACTTATTATAATTGGAATACCGGGAAATCAGAAAAATGCATCCTCTGCTTTCCAAGAATGGAAACTGGTCAGGTTCCTGCCTGTATGCATACTTGTGTAGGACGAATCAGGTATCTGGGGGTTCTACTCTACGATGCTGATCTGATTAAAACGGCTGCCATCTCAGATGATAGTGATCTGGTTGCGAACCAAATGGAAATTTACCTTGATCCCAATGATCCAACCATAATCAAGGCAGCTAAAGAGAATGGGATTTCGGATGATACACTTGAAGCTGCACAAAAGTCACCCGTTTATAAGTTTGTAAAGGAATGGGGGCTGGCTCTGCCATTGCATCCCGAGTTCAGGACGGTGCCTAACCTTTTTTATGTTCCACCACTTCTGCCTGCTATGGGGAAAGTGGTAGAAGGGAATTACAACAATACGATTGAAGGATTATTTGGGAGCATAGAAAACACAAGATTGCCCGTTTCGTACATGGCAAGCCTGTTTTCTGCAGGCAATACTGAAACCATAAAAAGAGTACTCAGAAAATTAATGGCTGTTCGTTGGCACCGTCGAGAAGAAACTGTGGGAGATCAAAGTAAAAGTGGATTGGAACTTATCTTGAAACAGGTTGGAATGGATCGAAAAACAGCTGACGATATTTACCGTTTGACCTCGCTGCCAACCGTAAAAGAGCGTTATGTAATTCCGCCGGCTCACCGCGAGGAAGCCATTGAAATGCTCGAAGATGCTGGCGATGTAAAGGGAAACACAGGTTTTGGATTTCATCATAAGCCAAGCAGAGGTTTGTAAATGAAAGCTTACAATTATATTGCCGACTTGTTTCGCTACCCGACCGCTGAGATTAAGGGTCAGGTTCATCGGGTGGCTGAGTATTTAGAGCAGGAAGATGCCTTACTTCATGTAAAATTTCAGCCATTTTATGACTTTTTCACCAATAATTCCATCAGCAGTTTGGAAGAACTTTATATCCGCACTTTCGATGTTCGTGCCATTTGCCATTTAGATATAGGTTACATTGTTTTCGGAGATGACTCCAAGCGCGGTCGGTTCTTGTACCACATGAAAGAGGAACAGATCAGTGCCGGTAACGATTGTGGCAGTGATCTGGCCGATTTCTTACCCAATATTCTCACCCTTCTTTGGAGAACCAATAATCCAGATTTCGCTGAAGAGCTTACGGTGAGTATCCTTTTGCCGGCACTTTCAACGATTCTTCAGAAGTTGAAGAGTGGCAACAACATCTACGAGATTCCAGTGATAATCCTGATTTCATTGTTGGAGCAGGATTTTCAGAATTCGGATTATGAAGCTGTTAAGATCGGGACCAAAGAGAAGCCCGAATTTCTGAATCACTATGTAACAGGGATTGATAAATCACTATTTGAAAAGAAACCGTTTAAACTTAGACGTGATGTTTAATAATTTCATTTTTATTGGCTTGCCTTACATGGCGCTACTAACGTTTTTGGTTGGTTCAATTATTCGATACAGAACCCGGCCGTTTAGTGTGTCATCACTTTCGTCGCAGGTTCTGGAAAACCGGATTTTGTATTGGGGAAGTCACGCTTTTCACATCGGGATTGTCGTCCTCTTTTTCGGTCATTTAATCGGTTTCCTCTTCCCCAGAGGGGTTATATCCTTTACGGGCCAGCCTACACGCCTGCTAATTATTGAAATCGCAGCATTTGCTTTTGGTCTGCTATCGTTGTTTGGAATTGTAACTTTAATAGTTCGAAGAGCTTCAAACCTAAAATTGCAGGCGGTTACTTCAAGAATGGATGTGCTCGTTTATGTCTTAATCCTTATCCAGGTTTTAACGGGGCTGTGGATCGCGTACTTCAACCGCTGGGGTTCAGCATGGTTTGCCATTTCGCTGGCACCCTATTTGAAATCTATATTCTTACTAAATCCAAACTTTGAAGCAATTGCAGCTATGCCCCTAAGCATTAGACTACATGTTGCTTCTGCCTTTATATTTGTTGGCTTGGTTCCATATACACGCCTAATGCACTTTTTAGTATTTCCATTTAATTACCTGGTTCGACCTTACCAATATGTAATCTGGAATTGGAACAGGAAAACAAGGCGAAAGTCGACTGAAATGAACCGAGGAGTAAAAGCACAAAATAATTAGAGGGCCAATAACCAGATAATCATGTGGTTAGACTTTGCGTACTGCTTATATAGTAGAATAACTATAAAAGCAGTAGGAAAACGTAATAAATAGTTGTACGTTTGACATATGACATTATACCACATTAAAAGTGCCCTCAGAACCATCTTAAAATTCAGAAGCCATACAGCTTTTAGTCTTGTAGGATTAGTTATCGGATTAGCGTGTGT
>RCND010001426.1_pt1 | contig 13522 bp, 6 predicted proteins | sample 2041351 | NCBI WGS metagenome assembly RCND01 (sample SAMN09708230, study PRJNA481090) | Marine sediment metagenome, whole genome shotgun sequencing project. | biome: marine sediment; feature: ocean; material: sediment; isolation source: Sewage treatment plant 12B marine sediment (STP12B) ...
AAGGATAAATTATACTCTGTAGATGAAGCTTCAGCTTTAATAAAAGAGATAACCAATACAAAGTTCGATTCATCTATTGATTTAGCAATACGTTTGGGTGTAGATCCAAGAAAAGCAAATCAAATGGTTCGTGGTGTGGTAACACTTCCTCACGGAACAGGTAAAGATGTTAAGGTTTTGGCTTTGGTAACACCGGACAAAGAGGCAGAGGCAAAAGAAGCTGGAGCTGATTTCGTTGGGTTAGATGAGTATTTGGATAAAATTAAAGGCGGTTGGACAGATGTTGATGTTATCATCACTATGCCCAGCGTTATGGGTAAATTAGGACCCTTAGGTCGTGTTTTAGGCCCAAGAGGCTTAATGCCGAATCCAAAAACAGGTACAGTAACTATGGATGTAGCCAGAGCTGTATCTGAGGTAAAAGCAGGTAAGATTGATTTTAAAGTAGATAAAACAGGTATTGTGCATGCTGCAGTAGGAAAAGCGTCGTTTACGGCGGAAAAAATTGCGGATAATGCTAAAGAATTGTTAGAAACTTTAAACAAGCTTAAGCCTACAGCTTCAAAGGGTGTGTACATGAAAAGTATTTTTATGTCTAGCACCATGAGTCCTAGTGTTCAATTAGACCCAAAGTCAGTTTAAGCACTGCTGGTTAAAAATTTCAATTATGACAAGAGAAGAAAAAGCAACGGTTATACAGGAGTTGACTACGCAGTTAGCAGATAATCCAATTATTTATTTAGCGGATATTTCTGGTATGAATGCAGGTACTACTTCAGATTTAAGAAGGGCTTGTTTTAAAGCTAACATTAAGTTGGCCGTGGTTAAGAATACATTGCTTGCGAAAGCAATGGAGGCCTCTGAAAAAGAGTTTGGCGAACTTCCAAGTGTATTAAAGGGGAACACCTCTTTAATGTTCTCTGAAGTTGGTAATGCTCCGGCAAAGCTAATAAAGAATTTCAGAAAGAAATCTGATAAACCTTTACTTAAAGGAGCTTTCGTAGAAGAGGCAGTTTACATTGGTGATGAGAATTTGGATGCTCTTGTGAGCATTAAGTCTAAAGAAGAGATGATTGGCGAAATTATCGGATTGTTACAATCTCCGGCTAAGAATGTTATTTCTGGACTTAAATCTGGTGGCGGTAAGCTGGCTGGAATCCTTAAGACATTATCAGAAAGATAAGTACGCACTATAAACTAAGTATATTTTAAAATTTTATTAAACGATAGAAAATGGCAGATTTAAAAGATTTCGCAGAACAATTAGTTAGCCTTACGGTAAAAGAAGTAAACGAGTTAGCTGGTATTTTAAAAGATGAATATGGTATAGAGCCTGCAGCTGCTGCAGTAGCTGTTGCCGCTGGTGGTGGAGCTGCTGATGGTGGTGAGGCCGCTGAAGAGCAAACAGAATTCGATGTAATTTTGAAAGCTGCTGGTGGTTCTAAATTGGCAGTTGTTAAATTGGTAAAAGAATTGACTGGCTTAGGGTTGAAAGATGCTAAGGATATAGTTGATAGCGCACCAAAGGCTGTTAAGGAAGGGGTTTCTAAAGACGAAGCAGAAGGTATCAAAAAATCATTGGAAGAAGCAGGAGCAGAAGTTGAGCTTAAATAGTAGCAACAACCATAGTATTTTTGGTTTAGGTCTTTTCGCAATTTGCGGTTAGACCTAAGCCATTTTATAGAATCAGGTATATGATGCGGTATACCACCCAAATAGTACTCACGATCAAAACACTGTCCGTAGATGTTCACAAATCATACTGAAAGAATAAATTTTGCATCCGCTAAGAAAACACCGGCTTACCCGGATTTTCTCGATATTCAGATCAAATCTTTTCAAGACTTTTTTCAACTTGAAACGAAATCTGAACAAAGGGGTGACGAAGGTTTGTATAATACCTTCATGGAGAATTTTCCAATTACTGATACTAGAAATCAGTTTGTATTGGAATTTTTGGATTATTTCATCGATCCACCAAGATATTCAATTCAAGAATGTATTGAGCGTGGTCTTACCTATAGCGTTCCGCTAAAGGCCAGATTAAAATTATATTGTACCGATCCCGAGCATGAGGATTTTGAAACAATAGTACAAGATGTTTATCTAGGTACTATTCCGTACATGACACCAAGTGGTACATTTGTAATAAATGGTGCCGAACGTGTGGTTGTGTCTCAATTACACCGTTCTCCAGGGGTTTTCTTTGGACAATCTTTCCATGCGAATGGAACTAAATTATATTCTGCTAGGGTAATTCCTTTTAAAGGTTCTTGGATAGAATTTGCTACCGATATCAATGGTGTTATGTATGCCTATATCGATAGAAAGAAAAAATTACCGGTTACTACCTTGTTTAGAGCCATTGGTTTTGAGCGTGATAAGGATATTTTAGAAATTTTTGACCTTTCTGAGGAAGTGAAGGTTTCTAATGCCGGACTTAAAAAAGTATTGGGTCGTAAATTGGCCGCAAGAGTTTTGAACACTTGGCATGAGGATTTTGTGGATGAGGATACCGGTGAGGTTGTCTCTATTGAAAGGAATGAAATTGTATTAGATCGTGATACCATTCTTGAGAAGGACCACATTACCGAAATAATGGAAGCTGATGTAAAGACCATCCTATTACATAAGGAGAATAATGCACAATCCGATTATGCTATAATTCACAACACCTTACAAAAGGATCCAACTAACTCCGAAAAAGAGGCTGTTGAACATATTTACCGTCAACTACGTAATGCAGAACCGCCAGATGTGGAAACTGCACGTGGAATTATTGACAAATTGTTCTTTTCTGATCAGCGTTATAACCTAGGTGAGGTTGGGCGCTACAGAATGAATAAGAAATTAGGGTTGGATATTGGTATGGACAAGCAGGTCTTGACCAAAGAAGATATCATTACCATTATAAAGTATTTGATTGAGCTGATTAATTCCAAAGCGGAAATTGATGATATTGATCACCTGTCAAACAGGCGTGTAAGAACTGTTGGAGAGCAGTTATCTTCTCAGTTTGGTGTAGGTCTGGCAAGAATGGCACGTACTATTCGGGAGCGAATGAACGTACGTGACAACGAGGTGTTTACACCTATAGATTTGATTAATGCGAAGACTTTATCTTCGGTAATCAACTCGTTTTTTGGTACAAACCAGTTGTCCCAGTTTATGGATCAAACGAACCCATTGGCTGAGATTACGCACAAAAGAAGATTATCAGCTTTAGGGCCAGGTGGACTTTCAAGAGAAAGAGCTGGTTTTGAGGTTCGTGATGTACATTACACGCACTACGGACGTCTTTGTCCTATTGAAACACCTGAAGGACCAAACATTGGTTTGATTTCTTCACTCGCAGTTTTTTCCAAGGTTAACCCAATGGGCTTCTTGGAAACTCCTTATAGAAAGGTGGAAAATGCTAAGGTAGATATCGATAATTTCGTATACCTAAGCGCCGAGGAGGAAGAGGGAATGAAAATAGCACAAGCTAACATTCCGTTAAAAGCAAATGGTCAAATTGATGCTGATAAGGTTATAGCAAGAGAGGAAGGAGATTTTCCAGTGGTAGACCCGGGAGAAATTAACTACACCGATGTTGCACCGAATCAGATAGCATCTATTTCTGCATCTTTAATTCCTTTCTTGGAACATGATGATGCCAACCGTGCTTTAATGGGATCGAACATGATGCGCCAGGCTGTACCATTGCTTAAGCCACAGTCACCTATCGTGGGAACTGGTTTGGAAAGACAGGTAGCTTCAGACTCTAGAGTATTGATTAATGCAGAAGGTGATGGGGTTATAGAATATGTTGATTCTCAAAAAATCACTATCAAGTATGATAGGACAGAAGCTGAAAGGTTAATCAGTTTTGAAGACGATGAGAAAACTTATTTTTTAGTAAAATTCAGAAAAACTAATCAAGGTACAAGTATAAACCTAAAGCCAATTGTAAAGAAAGGTGATAGGGTGAATAAAGGACAGGTACTTTGTGAAGGGTATGCTACCGAAAAAGGTGAATTAGCTTTGGGTAGAAACCTTACAGTTGCTTTTATGCCTTGGAAAGGATATAACTTTGAAGATGCTATCGTAATATCCGAAAAAGTAGTACGTGAGGATATTTTCACATCAATACATGTTGATGAATATTCTTTGGAAGTTAGGGATACAAAGCTTGGAGCTGAGGAATTAACACATGATATTCCTAATGTTTCAGAGGAAGCTACCAAGGATTTGGACGAAAACGGTATGATTCGTATCGGAGCAGAGGTTAAACCTGGAGATATTCTTATTGGTAAGATTACACCTAAAGGGGAATCGGATCCTACGCCGGAGGAAAAATTATTACGTGCCATATTTGGTGACAAGGCTGGTGATGTAAAAGATGCTTCTTTAAAAGCTTCTCCTTCTCTTAGAGGAGTTGTAATTGAGAAAAAGTTGTTTTCAAGATCTGTGAAGGATAAAAGAAAGCGTTCTGAGGATAAAGAAGAGCTGTCTAAATTAGAATTGGAATATGAAGTTAAATTCCAAGAACTTAAGGATGTTCTAGTAGAAAAATTATTCACATTAGTCAATGGGAAAACCTCCCAAGGAGTTTTGAACGATTTGGGTGAGGAAGTACTTCCAAAAGGTAAGAAGTATACCATGAAGATGTTGAATTCTGTAGATGATTTCGCTCACTTGGTTGGTGGAAGCTGGACAACGGATAATGACAACAACAACGCGGTTGCGGACTTGTTGCACAACTATAAAATTAAGCTTAACGACCTTCAAGGGAATCTAAGAAGGGATAAGTTTACTATTTCTGTTGGAGATGAATTACCTGCTGGAATCATGAAGTTGGCCAAAGTCTATGTCGCTAAAAAGCGTAAGCTTAAAGTAGGTGATAAAATGGCAGGTCGTCATGGTAACAAGGGTATTGTGTCGAGAATCGTTCGTCAAGAGGATATGCCTTTCTTGGAAGATGGAACTCCGGTGGATATTGTATTGAATCCGTTGGGTGTACCTTCCCGTATGAATATTGGTCAAATCTATGAGACTGTATTGGGTTGGGCCGGACTTAAACTAGGTAAAAAGTTTGGTACTCCAATTTTTGATGGTGCAACACTAGATCAAATAAATGAGTATACGGACGAAGCTGGTATTCCAAGATTTGGACATACGTATTTATTTGATGGTGGTACGGGTCAGCGTTTTGATCAGCCAGCTACGGTTGGTGTTATCTATATGTTGAAATTAGGACATATGGTAGATGATAAGATGCACGCACGTTCTATAGGGCCATACTCCTTAATTACGCAGCAACCCTTGGGTGGTAAAGCTCAATTTGGTGGTCAGCGTTTTGGAGAGATGGAGGTTTGGGCCTTGGAAGCTTATGGAGCATCGGCAACATTACGTGAAATATTGACCGTTAAGTCGGATGATGTAATCGGAAGAGCCAAGACCTATGAGTCCATCGTAAAAGGTGAGACCATGCCAGAACCTGGTTTACCAGAATCTTTCAATGTTTTAATGCACGAGCTTAAAGGATTAGGCTTGGATATTAGACTTGAGGAATAAGTTCATAGTTTTAGAGACTATTAGAAAACACAATTAAAATCATTATCACCACGCTATTATGGCTAGAATAAAAGATAATAACCCAATAAAAAGGTTCAATAAAATTTCGATAGGATTAGCTTCTCCAGAAGCAATTTTGGCAGAATCTAGAGGAGAAGTTTTGAAACCTGAAACGATTAATTATAGAACGCACAAACCAGAGCGAGACGGTCTTTTTTGTGAGCGTATTTTTGGTCCTGTAAAAGATTACGAATGTGCTTGTGGAAAGTATAAGCGTATTAGGTATCGCGGTATCGTTTGTGACCGTTGTGGTGTAGAGGTTACCGAAAAGAAAGTACGTAGAGACAGGGTAGGACATATCAATTTGGTAGTACCCGTAGCTCATATTTGGTATTTCCGTTCACTTCCAAATAAAATAGGATACCTTCTGGGATTACCTTCCAAGAAATTGGATATGATTATTTATTATGAACGATACGTGGTTATTCAACCGGGTGTTGCGAAAGGAGTAGAAGGTGAGGAAATCAACAAAATGGATTTCTTAACTGAAGAGGAATACTTGAATATTTTGGAAACCATTCCACAAGAAAATCAGTATTTGGAGGATTCTGACCCTAACAAGTTTATCGCTAAGATGGGTGCTGAATGTTTGATCGACCTTTTAGGAAGAATCGATTTGAAAGAGTTGTCATTTAGCTTAAGACATAAGGCAAATACAGAAACATCTAAACAAAGAAAAACAGAGGCATTAAAGCGACTTCAAGTAGTTGAAGCCTTAAGAGAATCTCAAGAGAATAGAGAGAATCTTCCTCAATGGATGATTATGAAGGTAATTCCGGTGATACCACCAGAATTACGCCCATTGGTTCCATTGGATGGCGGTCGTTTTGCAACTTCCGATTTAAATGATTTGTATAGAAGGGTTATCATTCGTAACAATCGTTTAAAAAGGTTGGTAGAGATAAAAGCGCCAGAGGTAATACTACGTAACGAGAAGCGTATGCTTCAGGAATCGGTTGATTCACTTTTTGATAATACTAGAAAAGCTTCTGCCGTTAAGACAGAATCTAATAGGCCTTTAAAATCACTTTCAGATTCATTGAAAGGGAAGCAGGGACGTTTCCGTCAGAATTTATTAGGTAAGCGTGTTGATTATTCTGCACGTTCAGTTATTGTTGTAGGACCTGAATTAAAATTGTTCGAATGTGGACTTCCTAAGGACATGGCTGCAGAACTGTATAAGCCTTTCGTTATACGTAAGTTGATTGAAAGAGGTATTGTTAAAACAGTTAAATCTGCAAAGAAAATTATAGATAAGAAGGAGCCCGTAGTATGGGATATCCTTGAAAATGTGTTAAAAGGACATCCGGTATTATTGAACCGTGCTCCTACATTACACCGTTTGGGTATTCAGGCATTTCAGCCAAAACTGATTGAAGGAAAAGCTATTCGTTTACATCCATTGGTTTGTACTGCATTTAATGCGGATTTTGATGGTGATCAAATGGCAGTACACCTTCCATTGGGCCCAGAGGCTATTTTGGAAGCGCAATTACTAATGTTGGCATCTCATAATATTTTGAACCCTGCAAATGGTTCTCCTATAACCGTACCTTCTCAGGATATGGTCTTGGGTCTGTATTATATGACAAAAGAGAGAAAATCAACGCCAGAAGTACCTATCAAAGGTGAAGGTTTGACATTCTACTCTTATGAAGAGGTTGAAATTGCTTTCAATGAAGGCATGGTTAATTTAAATGCAGGTATAAAGGTTAGAGCCAAAGACTTCAATGAAGAAGGAGAATTGGTTAACAAAATTATACCGACCACAGTAGGTAGGGTTTTGTTTAATATGGAGGTGCCAGAAGCAGCTGGTTATATTAACGATGTATTGAACAAGAAGTCCTTGAGAGATATCATTGGAGGTATATTGGCGGTTACTGATGTACCAACAACTGCAGATTTCTTAGACAAGATAAAAACTATGGGTTATGATTTCGCCTTCAAAGGTGGTCTTTCCTTCAGTTTGGGTGATATTATCATTCCAAAAGAGAAACCAGAAATGATTGCTGATGCGAACGGTCAGGTAGATGGTATTATGGCCAATTATAACATGGGTCTTATTACCAACAATGAACGATACAATCAAGTGATTGATGTTTGGACTTCAACTAACGCTATGCTAACGGAGTTGGCTATGAAGCGTATTCGCGAAGATCAACAAGGTTTCAACTCAGTGTATATGATGCTTGATTCTGGTGCAAGGGGTTCTAAGGAACAAATTCGTCAGTTGACAGGTATGCGTGGATTAATGGCAAAGCCTAAAAAATCTACTGCAGGTGGTGGTGAGATTATTGAAAACCCTATTCTTTCTAACTTTAAAGAAGGTTTGTCAATTTTGGAATACTTCATCTCTACCCACGGTGCTCGTAAGGGTCTTGCGGATACAGCCTTGAAAACAGCGGATGCAGGATATCTAACAAGAAGATTGGTTGATGTTTCACAAGATGTAATTATTAATATTGAAGATTGTGAAACCTTAAGAGGAGTTGAGGTTGCAGCATTGAAAAAGAATGAAGAGATTGTTGAGACTTTAGGAGAACGTATTCTTGGTCGAGTTTCATTGAATGATGTGTATGACCCATTAAGCCAAGAGCTTTTATTGAGTGCAGGTCAGGAAATATTAGAAACTGATGTTAAGAAGGTTGAAGCTTCTCCAATAGAAAGAATGGAAGTGCGTTCCGCATTAACATGTGAGGCTCAAAAAGGAATTTGTGCTAAGTGTTACGGTAGAAATCTTTCTACCAATAAAATGGTGCAAAGAGGAGAGGCTGTTGGAGTTGTTGCAGCTCAATCTATTGGTGAACCAGGTACACAATTAACATTGCGTACGTTCCACGTAGGAGGTATAGCCGGTAACATCTCAGAAGAGAACAAACTTGAAGTTAAATTCGCTGGTGTTGCTGAAATAGAAGATATGAGAACGGTAAAAAGCGTGGATTCTGAAGGGAAACCTGCGGATATCGTTATCTCTAGAACTTCTGAAATTAAAGTAGTAGATGCCAAAACTGGAATTACATTAAGTACGAATAATATCCCTTATGGCTCGCAACTGTTTATAAAAGATGGTGCAAAAGTCTCTAAAAGCGATGTCATTTGCTCTTGGGATCCATACAACGGCGTAATTGTTTCCGAGTTCCCAGGTAAGATTTCTTATGAGAATATAGAACAAGGAATTACGTATCAAGTAGAGATTGATGAGCAGACTGGTTTCCAAGAAAAAGTAATTTCTGAATCAAGAAATAAGAAATTAATACCAACACTTCTTATTCAAGATCCTAAGGGAGAAACTTTACGTTCTTATAATTTACCTGTAGGTTCGCATTTAATGGTGGATGATGGTGATAAGATTAAAGAAGGTAAAATATTGGTAAAAATTCCACGTAAATCTGCAAAAGCAGGTGATATTACAGGAGGTCTACCAAGAGTAACTGAATTATTCGAAGCACGAAACCCTTCCAATCCGGCTGTGGTTTCTGAAATTGATGGTGTCGTTTCTTTTGGTAAAATAAAAAGAGGTAACCGTGAAATCATTATCGAGTCTAAGTTGGGCGAGATTAAAAAGTATTTGGTTAAACTTTCTAATCAGATTCTTGTTCAGGAAAATGATTATGTAAGAGCGGGAATGCCATTGTCTGATGGATCTATCACCCCAGAAGATATTTTAGCTATAAAAGGGCCTTCTGCTGTACAACAGTACTTGGTTAACGAAGTTCAGGAAGTTTATCGTTTGCAAGGTGTGAAAATTAATGATAAGCACTTTGAGGTAGTGGTAAGGCAAATGATGCGTAAAGTAAGAATTGTAGATCCGGGAGATACTATCTTCTTGGAAAACCAATTGATACATAAGGATGATTTTATTCGTGAGAACGATGAAATTTATGGTAAGAAAGTGGTTATGGAAGCGGGTGATTCTGAAAACTTGAAACCTGGTCAAATCGTTACACTTCGTGAGCTAAGGGATGAAAATTCCTTGTTAAAACGAGGAGATAAGGCTTTGGTGGAAGGTATAGATGCAGTTGCAGCTACCGCTACGCCAATACTTCAAGGTATAACAAGAGCATCACTTCAAACAAAATCGTTTATATCCGCAGCTTCTTTCCAAGAAACTACGAAGGTATTGAATGAGGCTGCTGTAAGTGGTAAAGTAGATACCTTGGAAGGACTTAAAGAAAATGTAATCGTAGGACACAGAATACCGGCAGGTACCGGAATGAGGGATTACGAGAGTATTATCGTTGGTTCCAAAGAGGAATATGATGAAATTATGGCTAGAAAAGAAGCCTTAAGATTCTAAACTAAATGGCCCTCAATTTTATAATTGGGGGTTTTTTTATGATGATTTAATATATTTAGACATGAGTGATCCAAAGAAATCGAATCAAAAACAAATAAATATAGAGCTTGATGAAAAGACGGCAGAAGGAATTTATTCTAACTTGGCCATTATCAACCATTCCGTATCCGAATTTGTAGTGGATTTTATTAGCATGATGCCGGGAGCACCTAAAGCGAAAGTTAAGAGTAGAATAGTACTTACACCACAGCATGCTAAAAAATTTCTTAAAGCTTTGAACGATAATGTTCAACGATTTGAGAAAGCGCACGGTACTATAAAGGACTATGAACAAACTCCGGTGCCAATTAATTTCGGCCCGATTGGAGAAGCATAAAAAAAAGCCCGACTAATTTAAGTCGGGCTTTTTTTTTATTCAAATTCTGACACAAAATGTAACTTAACTAACGGATACTTGGCTTGGGTCATTTGTAAAGAAAACTGGGAATCTGCTAAGAATACCAACTGTCCTCGTTTATCTTTTGCTAGAAATTTTTGCTTTACTCTAACAAAATCTTTGAATTCATCACTTTTTCTATTTTCCGTTCCAATCCAACAAGCTTTGTACACCGGAAAATTTTCATAACTACATTTTGCTCCATATTCATGTTCCAATCGGTACTGGATAACTTCGAATTGCAGGGCACCTACGGTACCTATGATTTTACGCCCATTCAGTTCCAATGTGAATAATTGGGCGACACCCTCATCCATCAATTGGTCTATACCCTTGTATAGTTGCTTAGATTTCATGGGGTCAGCGTTGTTAATATACCTAAAGTGTTCAGGTGAGAAACTAGGGATTCCTTTGTAATGTAGTTGTTCCCCCTCCGTTAAGGTGTCGCCTATTTTGAAGTGTCCAGTATCATGGAGACCTACAATATCTCCAGGATAAGAAATATCTACAATTTCTTTTTTTTCGGCAAAAAATGCATTCGGACTGGAGAACTTTAATTTTTTGTCTTGTCGCACGTGGAGGTATGGTTTGTTGCGCTCAAAAGTGCCAGATACAATTTTTATAAATGCCAATCGATCCCTATGTTTAGGATCCATATTGGCATGAATTTTAAAAACAAAACCGGTAAGTTCTTTTTCGTTAGCCTGGACCAAACGTTCTTCGGCCATTTTTGCCTTAGGGGGTGGAGCAATTTGGATAAAACAATCCAGTAATTCTCTAACACCAAAGTTATTTAGGGCGGAACCGAAAAACACCGGTTGTTGCTTACCATTTAGGTAAAGTTCTTTATCGAATTTGGGATACACTCCCCATACAAGCTCTAGGTTCTCCCTAAGCTCATCTGCTGCTTTAGTTCCTATTATAGTTTCTAGTTCTTCACTCTCAAGGTCATCAAAAGCAATGGTATCCTCTATATTCTTTTTATTGTCGCCACTAAAAAGATTAATATTCTTTTCGTATATATTGTAAATACCCTTAAAGTCGTAGCCCATTCCAATAGGAAAGCTGAGTGGCGTTACAGAAAGACCTAATTTTTGTTCAAGTTCGTCCAGAAGGTCAAATGCATCTTGCCCTTCCCTGTCTAACTTATTTATAAATACAAGCATTGGAATATTTCGCATCCGGCAAACTTCTACGAGTTTAACCGTCTGTTCTTCAACTCCTTTAGCAACATCAATTACTACAATTACACTATCTACGGCTGTTAATGTTCTAAACGTATCCTCTGCGAAATCCTTATGACCAGGGGTGTCCAGTATGTTTATTTTTTTATCCTTGTATATAAAGGCCAAAACGGAAGTTGCTACAGATATCCCTCGCTGCCTTTCAATCTCCATAAAATCGCTAGTGGCTGATTTTTTAATTTTATTATTTTTGACGGCTCCCGCTTCCTGAATAGCCCCTCCAAAAAGAAGTAATTTTTCTGTTAGTGTAGTTTTCCCTGCATCAGGGTGCGAAATAATACCAAAAGTCCGTCTTTTTTGTATCTCTTCCTTAAAGCTCATCTATTAAAAATTTACATCAAAAATACATGAATTTCGGAGTTTAGCACAGTATTAGTTTAGGGAAGATTGAATCTGAATAGCTTATTTTATGTGACAATAATTGTTATTATGTGTCTTAGTATTAGCATTTGAATTTCTTCTAGTTTTTTCAAAATAGTATTTCAAGGAGAATTATTAACAAGTTATCCGAATTGCAAACGAGCTAATCATATTACACTTATCTTGCGTAATATTTTATCTAGGAAGTCCCACATCCTACCTATAATAAACCCTACGTACTATGGTGATTGGTTTAAATTAAACTGTCATTATGGAAAAAAAGTATTTTTCAATTAATTTTTTGAGTAATTGCTATTTTGGAATTTTAGCAGCCTGTGTTTTCATGTTTTTGTTATTTGGTATACATCCCATTTACGCAAATATAACATCGGAAATAGTGTTGATAATTGATACAGATGGCGATGGAGTCTATGATTACATTGATATCGATGATGATGGCGATGGAATTTTAGATACGATAGAGGGGTCTAATACCGATAGTGACGGTGATGGTATTTTTAATAACCTTGATCTTGATTCCGACAATGACGGTATTTTGGATAATATTGAGGCTCAGTCTGCGACTAATGTTGTAGCTCCATCCAATAAAGATGAAAATGGGAATGGTTTGGATGACAGCTATGATGGAACTAATGGTCTAAACCCAATCGACTCTGATGGGGATGAAGTGCCTGATTACATCGACTTGGATTCAGATGGAGATGGCCTCTTAGATAGTTCTGAATCTAGTATATTGAGTACAGATTTTGACTGTGAAACAATACCTAATTTAGACTTCAGTAATGAACCGACACTAGAATCGGGTAACGCTTTTGATCAAGGTTCGGTATATAGGTTTGCTGGTATTGCAGATGGTTTGGATGCTTTGGTGACTATTGACGAGGTTGTGAATGGTGAAATCAGTAGTCTTGACCAAAATTCGGTAGACCCTGAATTTTTTAAACCTGAAATTTTCTTCACAACCACTAGTGAAAATAGAAATCCATATGTAGATTTAAGAATAACACTTGTAAGTGCTGGCACTAATAGTACCGTAGTTTTAAGTGAATTGATTGCTAATTTTTTGGATGTCGATGGTAATGCACGCTTTCAAGAGTTTAATAGATTTGACACCCCGGCTAGTTTTACCTTTGACGAACCTAAGGATATAATGGTTAAAAATACTGGTGGAGGTTTATTAATCAATGGTGGAACCACAGAATATATTGGGATTTCGAATGTGAACCCTCAGGTAAATGTTGCCGTGGAGTTCGTCAATATCTCAACATTTATCTTCAGATTTGGTATCACGGCCTCAGGCACCAATAATTTTACTACGAATGTTGCTAGGCAGTCTGGTATTCAGTTTTCTTGTTTAAATAATTACATTAATCCCCAAACCATAACCTTCAATACGGATATCGATTCTGACGAGGATGGTTACCCTAATAGAGTGGACATCGACAGCGACGGCGATGGCATTCCAGATAACGTAGAAGGACAGACGACAGCGGATTATATTGCCCCTAGTGGTAATGATAGTGATAACGACGGTTTGGATGATGCGTA
>RCND010001427.1_pt1 | contig 13519 bp, 11 predicted proteins | sample 2041351 | NCBI WGS metagenome assembly RCND01 (sample SAMN09708230, study PRJNA481090) | Marine sediment metagenome, whole genome shotgun sequencing project. | biome: marine sediment; feature: ocean; material: sediment; isolation source: Sewage treatment plant 12B marine sediment (STP12B) ...
GCCTTTATTAAGTTTCTACCCAAATGGGCCTCGGCTTCCATAGCATAGGCAAGTCCGATGGCGGCATATTCCTTTTCGGGTTCCAGAACAGCAAAACATTGGCATTCTCCCATTTTCGATCCTTTTTTATGCGCTTTTTGAAAATAGGCTTCGAACCATTCCGGGCGCTCGATTTCGTTATCATAGATATAGTCGGCAATCTGAGCAACGGCATCATCGGGATTGGGCATATACGGCATAGGGCCAAACTTAGCATGGGCACCGAGCATTTTTGATTCCGTTTCCGGATCGTTGACCCATCGAATCAACGCTTCCGTAAATGCCTCTTTGGTTACGCTAGAATCGATATAGTGTCTTTTTATAGTCTCCATGGGCGGGGCGATCATCGCTGCCCTTGAAGCCTTCGGATTATGGCAGATATAACATTCTTTTTCCATAAAAACTTTTCCCGGATGTTGTTTAATCCTTTGCGCTTCCTTTGTCACGGGCACCTCACCAAGCGATTCCATTTTGGTTTTTTTGACATCTTTACAACTTGCCAATAGCAAAACAAAGACGAGAAAAATCGAATACTTTTTCATTCCGATGGATTTTAGTATGCAAGCTCTACTTTTTATCCATAGTAAAAAATGACTTTCATCAGGCACCGAGAAATAAAATCCCCAAAGAGATAGTACTTTGGAATTATAGCGAAATAACCTTAATGTAGTTTCGATGGAGTTTTACTTTCTCCATATTTTCCAACTTTTTCAACAATCGCGAAACCACTACTCTAGAAGTATTAAGGTCATAAGCGATTTCTTGGTGTGTGCCATAAATGACCTTGCTGTTGGTAACCTTAATTTTATCTTTTAGATACTTCAGTAGGCGTTCGTCCATTTTTAGAAAGGCGATACTATCTACGGTATCTAGAAGTTCATTCAACCTTGTATGATAGGTATTAAGCACAAAGTTCCGCCAACTTTGATAAGCTGTTAACCACTCTTCCATTTTAGCTACGGGTATCATGATTACCTTGGTGTCCGTCTCGGCAACTACCCTGACTTCACTTTTGATCTGACCAACGCAACAGACCATGGTCATGGCACAGGTATCCCCATCATGAAGAAAATAAAGTAATAATTCGTTTCCACCTTTATCTTCTCGAAGCACTTTGATAACCCCAGAAACCAGCAGCGGCATTGATTTGATATATTGCCCAATATCCATCAATTTTTCGCCATCGGTAAATTCTCTAATTACACCAATTCGATTGATTTCCTCTAGTAGTTCTTCCTCGAAAATGTGTCCATAAAGTTCAGTCAATTCTTTAAACATAAATTTAGCTATTTGAAGTTCGCAATAGCATGAAATTGGTGATATCGGTTCCCTTATTCGCACCGATAAGTCTGCATTCTTCGGTAACGGACAAAAGATTTTCTTTTCCTATCAATTCTAAAAAAACTTCATTTAAAAGATTTAACCCGAAGGTATTTTAGGAATGACCTACCGACAATGACATTTATCATAAATAGCGTCATGGCTTCGCACTATATTTGAAATTATATCAAAGCATAATAAAGCCAAGCGGTATTGGGCAGAATTGAACGACCAGCTATGGGAAAATACCAAGTAGATAAAATCGATAAAGATTCCAGAGCGAGATTCGCTAAACACTTGCTGAACGATATTACCGCATTGGAAATTATGCTGAAAAAAGGAATGATCGAAAACGATATTACCCGTATCGGTGCCGAACAAGAGTTTTGTCTGGTCAATGAAAATTGGCGGCCTACCAAAAATGCCACACAAATATTGAACGTTATTGACGACCCCCATTTCACCAACGAAATTGCACGTTATAATCTCGAGATCAACCTGGACCCGGAAGAATTGAAAGACCGTTGTTTCTCAGTAATGGAAAAAAAATTAAGGGACTTTTTGAACAAAGCCGCCTTAAAGGCGGGCGAGTATGACACCAAAATTTTATTGGCGGGAATTTTACCGACGATCAGCATGAAGGAGCTTTCCATGGAATTCATGACTCCGAGTGCTAGATATGAGTTACTGAACGCGGCCATAAAGCACTTGCGAAAAAAAGATTTTGAATTCCATATCCGCGGGGTCGATGAGCTTTCGGTACATTACGATTCGGTGCTATTCGAAGCCTGCAATACCAGTTTTCAATTACACTTACAAATTGCTCCTGATGATTTCATAGCGAGTTATAATTGGGCACAGGCGATTTCGGGCCCTGTGTTGGGTATTTCGGCCAACTCTCCACTATTGATGGGTCGGGAACTTTGGAGCGAAACGCGTATTGCCTTATTTCAACAGAGTATCGATACCAGAAGCTCTTCCTATTCCCTAAAGAACAAGCTGCCGAGGGTAACCTTAGGCAATAAATGGGCATCGGGATCAATTGCAGATATTTACAAGGATGAAATTGCTCAATATGAATTAATGTTATCTACCAACATTAAGAAAAACTCACTTGAGGAACTAAAAAAAGGAAATATTCCAAAGCTCGAGGCACTTAACCTGCACAATGGTACCATTTACCGTTGGAACCGCCCCTGCTACGGTACCACTGAAAAAACAGCACATATCCGTATCGAAAACAGGTACCTCCCATCAGGTCCGACCGTCCTGGATGAAATGGCCAACTTTGCTTTTTGGGTTGGGTTGATGAAGTCCAGACCGGCCGAATTCGATGATATGGCAAATACGATGGATTTCAGGGATGCCAAAGATAATTTTATTAAAGCAGCCAGAAACGGATGCCATAGTATGATGCATTGGAGGGGTAAAAGTATTTCGACCCGAGAATTGGTCATTAAGGAACTTCTTCCTTTGGCATATGAAGGATTAAAAAAATGTGCCATCGATAAGAAAGACATCGAACATTACCTGAACATTATTGACAAGAGGGCCAATGGAATGACCGGGGCAACATGGAGTATTGGTAATTATCGCCAGCTCAAAAAGAAAATGAAACAGGACGATGCCCTAATTTCTTTGACCAGAATAATCTATGAAAACCAGCAGACCTCATTACCCGTTTCTGAATGGTCTATGTTAAAAAATAGTTCTGAAATCGGTACGAATGCTTTCTTGGCAGAACATCTCATGTCCACCCAACTTTTTACAGTCAATGAAAACGATTTGGCCGATATGGCCACCAGTATTATGGAGTGGAGCAATATACATCACGTTCCGGTATTGAACGACGATCACGAGCTGTGCGGTTTATTGACTTGGAACCATATGGTAGAATATTTAAAGGAGAAATCGGATATTACAGGAACTATAGTGGGGCAACTCATGGTAAAACAGGTCATCAGCGTTACACCGCATACCAAAATAGAGACCGTTTCTCAATTACTCAAAAAGTATAATATCGGTTGTCTTCCGGTCGTAAATGATAATAATTTGGTTGGAATAATCACTGCTAATGATATAGCCCAGATATAATATGGTAAATATATACAGTAAAGCCCTCGACAAAACCCTGGAAACAGATCGGATTATCAGCCATATTAAAGGCGTAGCACCCGGCCCAACACTCATTTTTACTGCAGGAATTCACGGTAACGAACCCTCAGGGGTTTTCGCCTTACGTCAAGTTCTAAAAGATATAAGCGCAACTTCAATTTTAGTAAAAGGAAATATCTATGCCATTGCGGGCAATCTAAGTGCCCTTGAAATTGGAATACGCTATCACAACAAAGACTTGAACCGTATGTGGGCAGATGATCAGGCAAACTTATGGACACGTAAAAATGCCAAATCTCAAAAAGGGGAATATTTAGAACAAACGGAAATTTACAGTGCCATTACAGAAATTCTTGAAAAGGAAAATGGCCCTTTTTATTTTGTAGACTTGCATACTACCTCCAGTCCGACCCAACCTTTTATTACGGTCAATGATACCCTATTGAACAGATATTTTACACGGCAATATCCAGTGCCTTTACTATTAGGAATAGAAGAATATTTGGAAGGCACCTTATTGAACCATATCAATCAATTGGGCTATGTGTCCTTCGGTTTTGAATCTGGGCAGCATGATGCGCTTTCTTCCATAGAAAAGCATGTGGCCTTTGTTTATCTCACTTTGGTTTTCTCCGGAAATATTGGCAAAGCAGCTATAGATTATGATAGCTATTATAATCTTCTGGCCAACGCCACCAAAGATTTGGCCAACACTTATGAAATTGTACATCACTATAAAATTCAACAATGGGAAGATTTTCGTACGAAACCGGGGTTCACCAATTTTGAAACCGTAAACAAAGGTCAACAAATTGCCACGAGCAACGCGGTTCCTGTCTTTGTGCCCCAAAAAGGGAATATCTTTATGCCCTTGTACCAAAAACAGGGCGAAGATGGTTTTTTTGTCATCAAGCACATACCTGCTATATTTCTCTCGCTTTCCACTTTTTTTCGAAAAATACATATAGATCGTTTGCTCACTCTATTGCCCGGTATTTCGTGGGTATCAAAAAAAAAGAATGCCTTAAAGGTCGATTTACTGGTTGCCCGGTTCCTAGCCAAAAAGTTTTTCCATTTAATGGGCTATAGAAGCAGGCAAGTCGATTCAAGCCATATGGTCATAAAGAATAGGGATGCAACCTCAAAAATGAAGGAATATATACACTCGGACTGGTATTGAAATTAGCCGAACTGATCTATATCATTTTTTTGATAATGTATTGGTACTATCTTGGCGCAAGAAGGAAAATATTCCTTTGCAATGCATGGAGCTTTTCGGGGGAACATAGCAATATGCATAAGAGTTTTGGAAAGTGTTGTAAAATCAATTCTTTAATTTTTTATCGTAGCGATCAAAAGATTAAGTGAATAAGCACAATACAAACGAACCCAATCTCTTTAGAAGGAGCAGGAGGTCAAGGCTTCCTGCTCCTATTTTCGTATCTTATTCTTATCTTTTAAAAAAACTAACCTAAAAAAGCTGTATCCATGGGCTATTATTTTTCAACAACTATCAAAAATCAAAATTTTCAGGAAGTCCTATTGCGAACAACTGAAGCGCTGAAACTGGAAGGCTTCGGTGTATTGACCGAAATCGATATAAAGGCAACGCTAAAGAAAAAACTGGATGCCGACTTCCACAATTACACTATTTTAGGAGCCTGTAACCCTCAATTGGCTTTTCAGGCACTACAAGCCGAAGATAAAATCGGTACGATGTTACCTTGCAATGTAGTCGTTCAGGAAAGGGAAGTGGGAAGCATCGAAATCGCCGCTGTAGATCCGGCGGCATCGATGCAGGCGGTAAAAAACGATGCGCTCATTAGCATAGCTGAAAACGTGCGCACAAAACTTCAGAAAGTAATTCAGCACCTTAAGAACGAATAGCTTGACTGCCAATATGTTTGGCTCAACTCCATAACGTTAATGACACACCCAAAAGATTCTGATTACAATTTCTATTGGGGTATTTTGTGATGCTACAATTTTGGAATATAACAGCTATGGTCGAAAACTAAAAGAAAGGTCGAATCAGCACGAGAACCGTTCGTAAAAAAGCATTAAAAACAGATTTGAACAATGGATATTACTATCCATAATAAGTATTTAAAGCTTGTTTTAAGCACTTAATTTTCGTACTTTAAAAGGAAGTATCAAAACCTTGATATAAGACACTTATAATCTTCTTTTTATAAAAAAGTGAGTCCGTTGGTCAGGCTAACAAAAAAGAAAGGTATGGCCACATTGAACCAGAAAATTTAAACAGTTAAAAAATCTATAGCCATGAATATACCTATATTATTTACTATTATTTTAGTGCTGTTCCTTTTTGCCGGAATACGTGTTGTGTTTGAATATAAAAGAGCCTTGAAATTCCGTTTTGGGAAGTACGTAAAAATTTTGCAACCTGGCCTTAGGTGGATTATCCCCTTTGTAGAGACCATTCAAAAAGTAGATATACGTGTAATCACCATTAATATTGTATCACAAGAAGTGATGACCGAAGATAATGTGCCCTGTAGTATTGATGGGGTCGTTTTTTTTAAGATAAGTGACCCTGAAAAAGCCGTTCTTGAAGTAGAAGAATTCTCCTTTGCGATTACCCAACTTTCTCAAGCAGCGCTTAGGGATGTTTGTGGTAAAGTAGAACTGGACACCATTCTCTCCAAAAGGGAAGAAATGGGGAAGAACATCAAAAGTATCGTGGAGACGGAAACCCACCGCTGGGGTATTGAAATCATTGATGTGAAGATAAAGGATATTCAACTGCCCGAAAACATGAGACGGATGATGGCCAATCAGGCCGAAGCAGAACGTTCAAGAAGGGCAAGGATTATTCTTGCCGAAGCGGAGGAACAAGCTGCAGGGAAGCTTCTAGCAGCAGGTCTTCAAATAGACAAATCACCCTCTGCCATAAAGTTGAGACTCTATCAAACTTTGTCGAATATCGCCGCCGAAAAGAATTCTACCATTCTTTTTCCCTTCCCCGAAGAAGTTTTGCCAAGGGGCAACAAAGACTCAAAGTAATTTGATACAGGGCCTACATATTTTTCTTAGGGTTCTTTTATGAATTTTCAGTTAACTGACCTAGATCATTCCACACTTTTCGGAAGAGGGCTATCTTTTAAGCCGAAAGCTAAAGTTATTTTACTTATCAAGCTTAAAACACAAACGGATGAAGATTTCAGAAAAAAACATTTGCGAAAGTTGTGGTATACCCATGCATAAACTGGCCGATTTTGGCACGAACAAAGACAGTACCATCAATACCGAATACTGTCATTTCTGTTATCTGCAAGGAAAGCTCGTAGACCACGGCATCATTTTGGAGCAGAAAATTGAGAAAAACTTTACCATGTCCCAAAAAATGGGAATGCCCCGGGAAGAGGCTATAATTTCGGCACGAAACCCTTCCTACACTCAAAAGATGGAAAGAAATGAAGCTTGTTGAGTAAAATGGTATCTAAGCTTAAAAGTCACCAACTTACTCTCCATATTTAACCACACCGACAGCTGATCAGTATGATGATTGGTATGTGATACGATTATCCCGAATGCCTCCGCTTTGGTCTTGGTGCCGAATTTTTTTGTAGTAACTGTAGTTTCCCAATCGGTGTCGGTTTGTTTTTCTACATTGATTTTAACGCTCTAAAACAAAGGGCTACGTACGACTTTATTTCAGCGAGATTTGTCCAATCCCCGTATCTTTTGGGGTAATGACCGTTTTAGCGATAACCTTTACCTCTTTATCACCAAAAACGTTCTTGGCAAACAGCAGTTCAACATCCCCGATATGCCGAATCAGGAAACCTGCACTATTTTTAGCGGGCGGAAGCCTTTTCTTCAAATCTTCTTCCGTTAAATTTATGAGTTGATTCGTAAATCGTGTTCTGGCCTCTGTCCAGACTACCAATAACAGCAGTTTTTTTGTTTTCATTTTTGTTGATTTGGTGAGATAACTCATATATACTTAATAACTGAACCACAAGGTACTGCTGCTATACCCTTGAGCTATAAATGACATGTAGCAGCGCAATTACTTCTTTTAATGACCTAAGTCATTGATTTTATTTAAGTCAACGGATACATTTACCAAAACATAGGATATGAAAATCCACATGTGGAAGATCCAAATAAGACAACTGAACTATCAACCAAAGATGAGAGCATTATGAAAAATAGAGAAGCTTACCAATGGACAAAAGAAAGGGCTAAGGCAAAATCGGCATTCGATCTTCATCTTACCATTTACTCGGCTATTATCATTTTATTGGCGACTATCAATTTTAGTACTACTCCTGAATATCTATGGATTAAGTGGCCATTGATTGCATGGAGTATTGTGGTGTTTTTATATGCCTTACGGGTAATTATTTTTACGCACAGACGAATTATTTAACAGAGTTTGTCCCAAAAAGAAAATAGCAAATAAAAAATTTCTCGAAATAAAAGGTATTAAACCCCAGACCCCGCTGAAAAAGGCGGTTTCAGTTTGACTATCCATTTTGTTGCCGCTCTACATACTTGTCAAAATAAGGTTTCAATAAAAAAAGAAGACACTATAAGGCACTACAAATAGCAGAAAGGCTGTTGCTTTCGTTTATATCGATACTATCTGACCTAAGTTTTAAGGAAAGAATGGCGAAAAAGTAACTAGCCAATTTTAAAAAACCAAAAAAACAATATGTATTACAGGTTTTAGGGCTTTTGAAATGAGGAGATTGGTAATTGATTGCAGCCAATAGAAAGCCATAATATAGTAAAGAAGAACCGCCCAGACATAGCAAAAGATTTGTGAAAAATGAGTACTTTCTTATTGCTTTGCCTTGTTAAAGTGGTGACTTATTTCAAGTACTGGCCCATTATGTCTCATAACATTCCATAGTGCTTTGTTGGAGTTCTGAATCATTGGGAAGGCCGCCCTTCATTTCGATGGTTTTAAGTTTAATTCTATTTCTTTCCAACGAGCTGTTGCTGTTCGCTATGCTGCCCCATTTTTGTAAAATCAAAATTTTGCCAGGCCCGATGCGGGTTTTCGGTAATGATTTCTCCGTTTTACCTGAACCAAAAAAGGCCTGCATTCAGGTTTTGATTTGCTAGGATAGCTTGTATCGTATCCTTCCATTTCATCTTTATTGATATTCCTATCATTATGAAATAGGGTTCCCTAGTTCTTTCATAAGAATATTGCGAAACCGAGTAGCACTTATGTAATGGTCTTCCTATAATTTTCCATCGTGCAAAAGATTGAACACGCCATACCCGGAAGGTGCTTTTTTGCTTCCTGTGGGGTTTTTATCGTAGTGACATTGAGGTCGATTTCAAAACCCAACGCTTTATGTAATATCCTTGACGCAAAAAAAACCTTTCTTCTTGAAAAATCCGTAGCGTTACTTCTGTGACTTTTAATGGATTCATCAAAGTTGGTATTATATTCTATTTATTGTTGATCTAAATACCCACGGTACTTTTGCAGCCCAAAATTGACCATTTCAATTGCGGCCTCACTGGTCATGGTCGCTCCTGAAATACCGTCGACCATAGTGCCGTCATCGATTCTTTTTTCCATATTTCTCTGAAGGGTAAAGGTTTTTTTCTCGAGGTCTATCTTTGTGCCGACGAACTTGTCTTCAAAGGACGATTTGGTCATCTCTGCCCCATAGCCTTCAGATTCCGCTTTATGGTCGAATTCGATTTTTTTGATTTCCAGAGACTTTCTATCGACCAAAGCTTTTGCCCATATAGGACCTCCAAAGCCAATGCCCTCAGCAAATAGTATTGAGGTATCTGTATCTTTTATTTCGAATATAGGCCATGAAGTGACCGTCCCGCGCTTTATCATTTTCTTATAAAGGTCGATTGCCTTATTTACATCCACAACTTCAACTACCCCATCTTCTTTGATTTCTTTAAAAAGGAAAAATTCATTTGCAGCTATGGAATCGGAAATTACTAAATCTGCAAATTTTACGAGTACTTTTAGTACGGGAGAAACTGGTTTTTCAATTGTGATTTCTTCTTCGGGCTGTGCTGTTTTCGGGTTCTTGTTTTCCGATTTTTCCTTACACCCCCCCAGTAATAAAAGAACGCCCATGAAAGGGACTATAAAAGATTTCATTTTCTGTCTATTTCGATTCCTTTAAAGTTTAGGTCATCAACATGCCGCCATCGACCAAATGGGTACAACCCGTAATATATTTGCTTTCATCCGAGGCCAAGAACAAAGCCATCTCGGCGATTTCACCCGATTCGGCATATCGGCCAAAAGGTACTGTAGCCTCAAAACCTTTCATGACTTCTTTCGGACTATCGGGTGACATATCTTGTTCGATTCGCCGCATCATGTCATTGTTTACAGGACCTGGATGTATCGTATTCACACGTATCTTTCTGTTGGCATTTTCCAAGGCCGCTACCCGCATGATACCGATGACCGCATGTTTGGTAGCCACATAAGCACCCAAGCCCGCAAACCCTTTCAGTCCAGCGACGGAAGAGGTAATCATCACACTACCCCCTTCTTCCATTTTTGGAATAACGTGTTTACACCCCAACCAAACGCCTTTCAAATTCACGGCAATAACCTTATCGAAAATTTCATCAGGATATTCGGCTATGGGCTTAGAAGTGCCTTCAATCCCCGCATTATTGAAAAATATATCGATTTTGCCGAAAACATTCAATGTATGATTTACATAGTTTTGGGTATCTCCAGCTTTGGAAACATCCGCTAAACAGTAGGAAAGATCTTCACTATCTAGCTCGGTACTCGCCTTTTCCAAAGCTTCTTTACCAATATCCACAATAACCACTTTGGCTCCCTCGGCCAGAAACAATTTTGCAGTGGCCATTCCTATTCCTCCGGCACCGCCTGTTATTAGGGCTACTTTATCATTTAATCGTTCCATTTTTCATTAATTTTCCAAAACTAATTTTCTAATTTCCCAACCTTGGTCCTTTACGTGCACGGCAACAAGGCCATCGGCTAGTCTTTTTACCCCGATCCAAGGCATCTTATAGCGCTTTTTGGTCATTTGAATATTGTATCTTCTCTCAAAATATTCATCGATATTACCCGAAACTTTCAATAGCACATCAAAAAACTTAAAATCGTAGATTTTTAACTTGAACTCATTTTCACCCTTCAAGGTTTTTTCAAATAGAACTCCCGTGGTATACCCATCCTTAAATGGGTACACATTTAAAAACTGCGGCTCTATGACTACATTGCCCTTGGTATCGATAAAACCATAAAGTGAAACACCGTCCTCTACTTTTTTGGTAATCAAACACCTTCCTTCGTTAAACATAGGATCTCCGATACCTGAAACATCGGACTTGGAAGTATCTGGATTTTGGTTCCAATAAATATCGTCCCTAAAATCGATCACCAAGATGCCCTCTTCGTTGATAAACCCCCATTGACTTCCTTGCCTGACCGCAGCCAATCCCTCGCTAAATAGGGCTATTTGATCAAGTTTCTCAATCTTGGATGTATTGATTTGATTATTTGTTTGCGCCACACCGAAAAAAGGCAGGGCTATTAGTACTGCAAATAGATAAACGTGTTTCATTTTTTGTTGTTTTTAATTTTTTGGAAAGGTATTTCCAATTTATTGACCCTAAAATGATATTGATCAGTTGCATCCCCTAAAAGCCGAGAAAAATCATTCACAGCAACAGTTTAACTGATTGTTCTTGAATCCTCCGCTATAATTTTATGCCAGGGAAAAGAAAATCCAGAAAAAACAACTCGTATTTTAAGAGAGTGTTTTGAAATATGTGATTAGAATTTATATAGGTCATTTTTAGTGCAATACGAGGCGAAATTTTTAAGCATAGCTATGGCTACGGTTCAAAATTTCAACAAAATAGTGCGCAAAAAGGGGTATAAAAAAATAATCGATGTATTTCAAAACAGTCTCTAAGCTTTGTAATTTGCTATTTTTTAACCACCATCTGTTTTTGGTATTTCTTCCCTTGAACATCTTGAGACACTATAAAATACGTTCCTGATTTCAAGTCATTTACATTGAGGTTATACCCGCCTTCAGCAGCAACTTCTACTGCATTATAGGCATTAACCATTCTGCCCATGACATCAAATACTCGAATTTCGGTTAATTGAATCGGTGTTTCAAAACTTAGGGTGGTAGATACAGCTACTGGATTTGGTGCAATAATCATTCTTTTTGCCTGCTTAGCACTTAATCGCGTGTCTACAATTTCGAAATCGACGGACAATGTTGTACCCATCTCACCGGTCAGATTATTTCCCGAATACGGAGTAGCGCTAACGGTATAGGAGCCTAGAACGAACTTATTTCCTATAAAATCGCCAATAGGCAAATCTCTGAAAAGTGCATATGGTTCAAGACTTTCAGTTCGGGCAGTACTTTGCTCCCCTGTCAATTCCAATCTTACGCTTTCGACATCATCCGAGGTATTGGCCCTGATATCTAAAAAAAGTGATGGGATATCATTTAACGTAAAGTAAAAATCTTCGGTCAGGTCAAAAAGAGGTTTATCGGTTGCTGCATCAATCAAAGTAAAGCTAGTAACGGCCAAAGCCGAATCTACAAATTCAAAAGATATGCTCAGATTATCCCCCGCCTCTCCCTTCAAATTGTTTTCTGAATAGGGCATAGCCGACAAAAAATATCTGCCGATAGAAAATTCGTGTCCGATATAGTCGCCTATTGGAAGATCTTGAAAAAGGGCATAGGGTGGTATGTTTTCTCTACGGGCAATACTTTGCGTTCCGGAAAGTTCAAAACCAACACTTTCGGTCGCTGAGCCGGTTTCTGCCCTGATATCAAGATTTTGGGTCGATAAATCGCTCATATCAATCTGCATTCCGTCGGTAATCGTGAAGATATCTTCTTCGGTATCTGCATTGACCAACACAAATTCCACAACCGAAAGTTGTCCAAAAAAGCAATTCAATCCTCCATCGGTAATCGTCCAACCATAATCTTTGATCAGTTTTTGCCGAGCAGCCTCACCTAAACAATATAGGCTATTACCGGCATCAAAAGCAACTCCGTTTTGAAGCGAAGAAAGGCTGCTCCAACCTATTAGGGTAGCATCGTAGTTCTCAGTTGAAAGAGCGGTAGTGGCGAACATGTCATTCATGTCTGTAACATTACTAACATCCCAATTCCCTAGATCTTGGTCGAAGTTGCTACCTAAAAACATTTTTTCCATATTGGTAACATTACCTACATCCCAACCACTTATATCTTGGTTGAAAGCGCTATGCCTAAACATCCATGCCATTTCGGTAACATTACTAACATTCCAATTACTTATGTCTTGATCAAAACTAGATGTCCAAAACATGGCTTTCATATCGGTGACTTTACTAACATCCCAATCCTTTATCTTATCATTTATTGTAAAATCAGAAGTAGCAAACATACCGGCCATTGATCTTACCTGCGATAAATCAGGAATATCCTTAGCACGTATTTCAAAGTCATGGCCGGTAGAGAATGCGTATTCCATAGAAGCCCATTCTATTGTACCCCATTGGTCAACTGATATTAGTTTACCGAGGTGTTTGTCGTCATCCCAGAAGTATTCAAATCTTGGATATCGGCCAGAAATAGCGATTTGATAGATGCCATCATCGGCATAGGCATGTATAATATTACCGGTAACCCCTGTATCGGAACTGCCATCGCCCCAATCTACCGTATAGTTGTAGTTTTCCAACTCGGCAGTATATACTTCAATTTGTTTCTCATTAGATTCTATTGTCGTAATAAAAGGTCTTTCCGCTAGGGTAATCTCCATCGCGTTAATAATAGGGTGACGTTCACCCCCTACCTCATCTCTAGAATCAAAATCAATATTCAATACCCCATCGGTCACGGTAACCGTATGTGATTTTACCAGCATGGCCTCTGCCCCGACCTCGGCATAGACATCAAGATTATCCTCTGCCAATCGGTCTTCAAGGCTCACGTCGAATACGCGCTTGCCTACTTCGCCTATACCCCCGTCCGTGGCGCCGAACCAAAGCTCCGCGAAATGAAGGTTG
>RCND010001428.1_pt1 | contig 13518 bp, 11 predicted proteins | sample 2041351 | NCBI WGS metagenome assembly RCND01 (sample SAMN09708230, study PRJNA481090) | Marine sediment metagenome, whole genome shotgun sequencing project. | biome: marine sediment; feature: ocean; material: sediment; isolation source: Sewage treatment plant 12B marine sediment (STP12B) ...
TCCCCGGAATGGGAAAAAGCATCTGGATCCTGAGAAATTCGGCGATCTCTGCCACAATATTGTCGATTTCGCCGGCGATGCCGTAATAGGACTATCCCTCTGGGGAGAACCGGCATCCCACCCGGATATCGGTCGTCTGATCCGTATCGCTCTGGCGGCGGGGGATCGTGGAGAAACTCGGGTTCTGGTTGAAACTTCGGGTATCGGTTGGGATCCCGGTCTCCTGAAAGAACTGGCAGGGGAAGTCGAGGCAGGCCGCATGATGTGGATCGTCTCTCTTGACGCCTCGGATCCGGATATATACCGGAGTCTTCGTGGGGAGGGTCAGGAAGAAGCTGAAAAAACCGCCAGGCTTCTGACAGAACTTTTCGGTTCAGACTGCTGGCTGCAGGCGGTACGCATGAAGGAGAACGAGGAACACCTGGAGGTGTTTTACAAGAAGTGGAACGAGGAAGGCGCTCAGGTTATTATCCAGAAATATGACGCCTATGCTTCCTTCCTACCTCAAAAGCAGCCCTCGGATCTTTCGCCCCTTGAACGCTTTCCCTGCTGGCATCTTAAAAGGGATATGCCTGTTCTGATTGACGGATCTGTTCCCGTGTGTCGGGATGATATGGGCAGGCGGGACGTTCTGGGCAATGTGTTCTCGGATGATATAGAAGCTGTCTGGGCGGCCGGTGAATCACTTTTTGGAAAACATGTCGCCGGTGATTTTCCAGGCCCCTGTTCGGAATGTGATGAGTATTACACCTTTAACTTCTGATAATACCGTCCCCGACGCCGGTCCATATACGGTGGTCGGCGGCGATGTTCTGGACCGGGAAAATAAAGACCGTCCAGGGCTCTCGATTGTCCTGCTCAACCGGGGGGCCAGGCCCTTCCGGCGAGACCTTTTCGAAGAACTCTGCCGTCTCGGGGCTATGGAAGTGCTATCGATTGAATCGAGCCCCTGTCCTTACGATGTCGAATCCCTTACAAAACGTCATGAAAAACTCAGATTCCTCATTTTTGCAGAGGAATCGAGCACTGGTGCCCGAATCGATGCCGCGATTCGCGAGGCCCTGAGTGATCACATCTTCGTCCTCCACGGCGATATGAAAATCAACGCCGCGGGAATCTCTTCCCGGGTGTTTTCGAAGATTGCCGAGAGGGGCAGAATCTGTACAGTTCCGGTCTTTCGGGATAATGAGGGCGTACTTCTTCCCACGGCAATGGCCCCCATGCCGGGGCGGGGAGGATCTTTCGATCTGCAGCCGACCGCCGCAGCCGACGGGGAAGCTCCCACTCTGGTACCCTGGGATTACGCCGGGATTTACCGGAAGGATAAACATCTGGCTATTGGCGGTTTCGATACCCGAATATCTGATCCCTGGTGGCAGAAGCTTGATTACGGAATGCGGGCATGGCTCTGGGGCGAGGAAATCCGGACTCACTCCGCGCTGAGGGTTGGATATCTCGATGAACGCCCTCCTGAAGACTCCACCCCCGGGCCGGGGTATCGTCGTTTTTTCCTCAAAAATCTTGCCGTCAGACGCCGGGGTGATATCGGTCGTCTGCCCCGCTCGCGCTGGTGGCTCTATCTGCGTTCATCGGGGGAATCGGCAGGGGCTACTCGGGAAATCTGGAAGGAAATCCGTATCTGGGTGAATACCAATCGCTACCGTTTTGTCAAAGACGCCGCGGAACTGACTGAACTCTGGGATTGGAGTGAATAGATTGACTTCGATATTCCTGCAGGTGCGTCTGGATTCGTCCCGCCTGCCCCGCAAAGCCCTGATGAAACTTGCCGATCTCACCGTGGTAGAGCATGCGATGAGAGCCTTGAATTTGGTCGAAGCTTCGAACCGGATGCTGCTCACCACTGAAGATTCGGAGAGCGAACTTCGTCCTCTGGCCGAAAAGACCGGCTGGGGAGTATTTGTCGGCCCAAAAGAGGACGTTCTGGCCCGGTACATATTGGCAGCCCGGGAGTTCGGCGCTCAAAGACTTATCAGGGCCACGGGAGATAACCCCCTTGTTTCTGCGGCGATGGCAAATGCAGCATTAAAACTCTCCGTTGAGACAGGCGCCCACTATGCAGGTTTCAGTGAGCTTCCTGTGGGATCCGGCGTTGAAGTCATCGAAGTCGATGCCCTCGAGCAGGCTTATGTCGAGGCCGTAGATCCCTATGAACGGGAGCATGTGGCTCCATTTCTATACCGGCGACCTGAACGTTTTCGTATCGTGATACCCCCGGCTCCTGATGGATTCAGGGCGCCGGGAACACGAATTACTCTGGATACTTCTGACGATTATAACTTCCTCCAGGCACTTTATACCGAGTTGTACAGAGGGGAACCCCTCGATCTCGATCAGGTAGTGCCGTATCTTATGAAGAGATTGGCGAATGCCGGCTGAACGAATATTTTTCTTTCCTTTGAGCCGGAAAGCCATGGGCATGGGACATATGAGGCGGAGTTTTAATACCTCACGGCGTCTTTCGGTTACCACGGCGCTGGTATTAGACGATGAACCTGAGGATGCCCGATTCGCCCGCGAATGGACGGCGGCCCTTCCGGATTTCCCCGATTCGATACCAGTCCTGCACAAATCTGAAATAATGGATGCTGACCGACCGGTTCAGCCATCCTCCAAACAGCCTGGATTTCTTGATACCCTGGTTATTTTTGATCGCTTGAGAACCACCGAGGATGACATCCGGCTCTGGGGAGACATTGCCTGCCCGTTACTGCTGGATGATAACGGCCAGGCTCGGAACCTGGCGCCCTTTGTACTGGATACTATTCCCGGCCCGAGAGACAGTGAAGCCAATGAGTCCTCTCCGGCCTGGCTGGAGTTGCCCCCCCGACGCCGAACTCCCGATCCTTCAGGGCCGATTCTGGTAAGTTTCGGCGGCGATGATCCGGCTCAACTTACTGTCCCGATGCTGACTTCTCTCATCACTGATGTCGGGATATCCCCGGACAATATCAGTGTCACTCTGCCGAAAGGGATCGCAGAAGAGGCCATTCCCCCGGGGGTGATTGTTCTGAATCTCCTCGATGAACTGAAACAGCATCTTGGGGATTTCGGACTGGTTATATGTTCATACGGTATCACTGCATGGGAGGCCATTGCCGCAGGATCGGCGGTAATGACGGCAGATCCCACGCCGTACCACGCTCAGCTGTCCCTTTACAGCGGCTTCCCCGGAATCGGCCGGGTCCTCAGCGAAACCCGAAGGTCAGTATCGGTATTTCCCCGGGCCAAAATCAGAAAGCTGAAGAAAATTCTGGAAGGACAGGATGCTCTCAGCCTCGCTGCCGAGGAACTGAACACCCGCTTCGGCGATGTTCGCGAGGCCAAAGAAACAGCAGCATTGTTTTCTTCTCTGGAGGCTCCTCGTCCGCAGTGTGCCGCCTGCGGCTGCGATTTTCCTCCGGTTACCGTCAGGTTCCCCCGGCGGAGTTATTACCGATGCCCGGATTGTCGAATCTCCGGCCTGTATCGATTTCAACTGAGAGAAGATGAATACGGACCGGCTTACTTTCAGAACGAGTACCGGGACCAGTATGGACGCAGTTATCTCGAGGACTTCGCCTCAATTAAAGGTATGGCCATACCACGTCTCAAGGGCATCTCCCGGCGGGCCCGGCCCGGCGGCTCTCTGTTGGACATCGGATGTGCTTTCGGACCATTCCTGGACGCCGCACGGGAAGCCGGCTTTATCCCTTACGGTACAGATGTTTCACCGGAGGGAACGACTCATGTCCGGGATGTTCTCGGTATTCCTGCTTTTGCCGGGACTTTTCCTGCCGACAATCCCGTCACCAGATTTGCCGTCGAAAGATTCGATGTAGTGACTCTCTGGTACGTTATTGAACATTTTTCTGACCTGAAATCAGTTCTTGAGGCCCTGAACGGGGTACTCAACATGGGTGGAGTGCTTGCTCTGTCCACTCCAAATGAATCGGGCATTTCCGGTCTTCGGTCCCGGCGCGGTTTTCTGGAAAAGAGCCCCCGAGACCACTACACTATCTGGAATCCCCGTGTGGCGAGGTGTCTGTTGGGCCGTTTTGGTTTCAAGGTATATAAAATCCGTATAACCGGACATCACCCGGAACGATTCGGAATGAATCCGAATCCCGGAAGTCTGTTATTCCGCTTTTCAGGGATTGTCAGCCGGATCTTCGGCCTCGGAGATACATTCGAAGTTTACGCTGTCAAGGAGACTTCCCTTGCCTGAAACCATCTTCATCCTGGGCTGCGGTGGTATGCAGATTCCCGCTCTGAAAATTGCAGGGGACATGGGCTGGAGGGTTGCAGCCGCCGACGGTAATGCAGAAGCTGAGGGACGGAATCTTTGCGACATTTTTTACCATGTGGACCTCAAGGATGATATTGGACTCATCAACGCGGCGCGGGAAATTCATCAAAACGGCGGTCTGGACGGTGTTTTTACTGCTGGAACAGATTTTTCCCATTCTGTAGCCCTTGTGGCACAGGCCCTTGATTTACCCGGTCACAGCCCTGAAGCTGCGCTCCTGGCCACAGATAAAGTTCTGATGCGCCGGAAGTTCCGGGATGCCGGTGTACCTTCTCCCGCATTTGCTGAAATAGGTCCTGGGGACAATGCAGGTAGTCTTACCGAGTCGATCCCGGGCCCCTGGGTCGTAAAACCTGTGGATAGCATGGGTTCCCGAGGGGTAGTGAAAATTGACCGCCGTGAAAACCTCGAAAAGGCTCTGGCAGATGCCAGAGTTTATTCCAGAAGCGGCCGAGCCCTTGTCGAATCATTTATGGAAGGTCCCGAATTCAGTCTGGACGCCCTTATCGAAGACGGAAAGCTTCTGCGATGCGGGCTGGCGGACCGCCATATTGTCTATCCGCCCTGTTTTATTGAAATCGGCCATACGATTCCATCGGCAGTGAATACTGAAGTTTCGGATGCAATCTGGAACGTGTTTGAACAGGGGGTTCATGCCCTGGGCCTCCATCAGGGAGCCGCGAAAGGCGATGTGAAACTCACCCCGTCGGGACCCATGATCGGTGAAATCGCCGCCCGGCTTTCCGGCGGTTATATGTCAGGCTGGACCTGGCCATTTGCCAGCGGTGTTGAGCCCACCAGGGGCGGCCTGCGCCTGGCCGTCGGATTGGATGCCGGCCTTCGGGAAGCTTCGGAATCGTTAATCTGTGCCGAGCGGGCCCTTATCGGCATCGACGGCACTATCAGATCGCTGAGGGGGAGTGAAGAGGCCCTTGAACTTCCCGGAGTCAGGGAAGTCTTCCTTCGGTATGCCACTGGAGACCGGATATCCTTTCCCCGAAACAATGTGGAGAAGGCCGGGAACGTCATCGTAACCGGGAAAAATCATGACGAAGCAGATGAACGGGCGCTTGCGGCACTGCGAACTCTTCACCTTGAGCTAGACCCCGCTGATCTATCGACAGGTATCTTTCTCGATGCTGAGGGCCCATTTCCTCCTGATGCCTTCGATCTGACAACCGGCAGAGATGAAGAGCTGTCAAATTTTCTGGACAAGCTCTGGCGAGCACATGCACCGCGGCCGTCCCGGGGCTGCAATGCTCTCCCCCCCCTGATACACCTTCCGGTTAATTCAACTCTCAGCAAGTGTACCGATTACGCCGGGAGAACAATCCTCGAGGTGATAAATGAGCTGGTGGAAGACGGCCTTATCACACTCGGCGGCGCCCCCTCAACGGCCGAGGGCGCCCCGGCAGCTTCGGATTTCTGGAAAGCCCTCATCAGAGGCGGTCAGCAGGGAGTCAGGTGGTACCTTGAACATCGCAACTAACCGGGTACTACCCATCGGCCTGTTACTGTTTTTTCTCCTGATAATTCCATTACCCGCCGGAGCGGAATCGGTGGAGTTGGAAAACCTTCTCGTTCGGACCGGCGCCACACTCCGATGGGATCCCTTTCGGCATACCGGAAGTCTTACAAAGGACGATACCACTCTGGTATTCCGTTCCGGAGACCCCTGGATGATTCTCAATGGTGAGGAACTGGTTGTCACCGGTACAGTTCTCGAAGAGCGGGGCAGGCTGGTATTTTCTTCTGAAGCTGCCGATACCATATTGGGAATCTTCGGTGTGGATTCTGAAATAACCGGATCCTACCGCTTATCCACCATACTTATCGATCCGGGTCATGGCGGTCGGGATTCCGGAGCCGGTCGGGAGTGGCCCGTAGACGGGATCGACTATCCCCTTACCGAAAAAGACGTTGTTCTCGAAATCAGTCTCAGATTAGCAGAAGATTTGAAGGCAAAATATCCTGATAAACACATAATTCTGACCCGGGAGACTGATATATATCCCACTCTCGAAGATCGGGTGACATTGGCCAACGGTGTCGAACTTCAAGCCAGAGAAGGCATGATTTATCTTTCCATACATGCCAACGCATCGTTAAATCCCAAGGCCGAAGGATATGAGGTGTGGTACCTGCCGCAGGATTACCGCAGAACTCTAGTCGATCCCGGTACTCTGGGCGGAAGCGGCAATTCGATTGCGCCTATTGTCAATGCTCTTTGGGAAGAAGAGTTCACTCACGAGAGTGTCCGCCTGGCGGATATGATACTCAAGGGGTTTGACGATATTCTGGGTGCCGATATCCCGAACAGGGGCAGGCGTGAAGAAAGCTGGTTCGTCGTAAGGAACGCCAGAATGGCATCCGTACTGGTTGAAATTGGTTTCGTCACACAGGACACTGAAGCCATTCGACTTCGAAGCCCTGAATACTTGAGTCGGATCACCGAGGGTATCTATAATGGTGTTATTGATTTCGTCAGTTATTTCGAAAGTAAGGAGATCCGCTTTTGACAAAGCAGCTCAGCCGTTTTATTACCGGACCATTTCTGCCTCTCTCAATTCTGATTGTGGCGTTCCTCATATCACTTGTAGCGTTTGCCGTTTTCCATCCGCAGGTGGACGGTCGTGTTTTCTACTTCCCTGATAATGCCGGAATTACTAACGGCTCTGAACGTCGCGGTATTCCGCAAAAGAGAATTCTGGAAGAACAAATATCAATTTTCCTGAATGATCTTGCTCTGGGCCCGGTGAACCTTGAACTTGCCCGCACCGCACCCAAAGGTACGACGATTCGGCATGTCGCAGTAATCGATAAAACAGCGTTTATAGACCTGGATTTAAGGATGCTGAAGACTGACGAGGAACTTCCCATTTCCTTCGACCAGGCATTAGAAAACATCCGTTTTAACATACTTTTTAATTTCACAAGAATAGAAGAGGTTATCTTCACGATTGAGGGCCAACAGGTCCATGCACCGCTATATGCGGGCCTTGAAAGCGCGGAATAAGAAAAAAGGACCAAAAAAGGGGTAAAAATGGCACAAATAAAATTTAATTCGTTGACAGTTTCCGACACCCCGCTATAGTTTTTCTTAAGGTAAAGTATATAAATGCATATTTTGGCAAAGGAGCCTCCTATGAAAAAGATTCTCGTTTTCCTGGCTGCTATTTTAATCGTTTCCGGAGCGGCATTCGCTGAGGAAAGCGTACTGATCGACTTCAACGAACTCCTGGACGATTATCAGGGACAACATCAGGGGACACTGGTGGACTTCAGCTCCATCGCTGGTACACGATTCACCGAAGAAGAGAAGGCAGCAATGAACACTTCTCTATACGTTCCGAATTGGGATGTTATGCTTTCGAGTTCGTCCAGAAATGTCACCAACGATCGATTTTCCTACGTTCGTTCGGTAACCGTCGGTGAGAATGCGACTCAGTTCGCAGGTAACCAGGTTATGGGTGTTCGGGTTCACTATCCTGAGGGATCATTCAATTCCTACGCCTGGGTCAGACCCCCGTTCGCCATTCCGGCGTATGCCACGAGTCCTGTTATTGAAGACGCTCCCCGGGGCGATCAGTTCACAGGTTTCGGTGTTGTGAAAAATGTCGGTATTATCAAGAACGTCAGGGTTAACGTATATGGTATGAATTACCCGATGGGTATGGCTGTCGTACTTATTAATGAAGATCAGGAAACACAGCAGCTTCCCATGGGTTATTTGAACTTTGATGGTTGGAAGACTCTCAGCTGGCAGAATCCCAACTATGTAAGCGAAGTTCGGAATCGGGCCATCAGTCAGGTACCTCTATATCCCCGCAGCGCTCCATCTGTAACACTTGAAAGTCTCCAGTTCTACCGTGATGCCATGCAGGAAGGCGGCGATTTCATCGTCTATGTCAAAGACATTGTTGTAACTTACGATCAGGCAGTCATTCAGGACGTTGATACTGATCTGAATCACGAGGAAGTCTGGGGAATCCTGGCACAGCGTGAAGAAGAACGACGCAACGCCGAACTGAGTCGCCTGGGTAATTTGCAGGTTCTCCGATACCTCGAAGGACAGAAAATGCATCAGGAACCTGAAGGCGCAGACGCTGCCGCTCAGTAAAGTAATATTTGGCTTAGCCATATAGACAAAGGCCCGGCATTTGCCGGGTCTTTTCTTTATCCCAACAGAATCTGAACTAAAACTTCCGGAGTAAAGTCATAGCGGAGTCCGGAGGTTTTCACTTATAATGGGACACGACAGCCTAAAAGGGTGGTGGTAGTGAGCGATTACCTTGATCCGAACAACGAAGAACTTCTCAAAGATTTCTTTTCTGAAGCCCTGATGCAGGTTGAGGCTATGGAACAGAATATTTTGGCTTTGGAAGATGATCCTGGAGATCAGGACGCCATCGATGAGATATTCCGGGCTGCCCATACCCTGAAAGGCGGTGCTGCTACCGTCCAAATGAATGAACTCTCCTCATTTACCCATCTTCTTGAGGATCTTCTTGATGAAATCCGCAGCGGCAACGTCAAAGTTACCGAGGAAAATGTTGATGTTCTGCTTTCATCGATAGACGTTATCAAATCTATGGTTGCTTCGAGACAGAATGGTGGGGTTTACGAGGAAGACTATTCCGGTGTTTCCGCTAATCTGCAGTTGATGATTGCGAAGAAAAATGATGTCGGTCCAGTCCCGGGGCCCATATCAATGGATAAAGTCGCCCAACCAGCGGCATCAGGTACTCTTGAAGGAACTCCCGTGCTCTCGGAGTACGAGAGGCTGGAGCTGAAGGAAGCGGCAGGAGAAGGGGAAGAAGTTCTCCTGATCCGAGTTGGTTTTGATGAGGCAAATCCGATGAATTCGGTTGGCGGCATTCAGGTATTTGCCAGAATAAAAGGTCTGGGGCAGATTCTAAAAACAATACCGGACTTTGATGCTCTCTACGAGGATGTTTATCACCCGGTTGTGGATTACTACCTGTCCACAGATATTAAAAAGGAAAACCTTTCGGAAAAAGTTGGAATCAGCGAAGTAACATCGTCTGTGTTGGTGGTGGATCTTGGTGATGCCGTCATTGAAGATGTAACAGCCCCGGAAGCTTCATCATCATCTGCTCCGGTAATTCCTGTTATTGAAGAAAATATCTCTGAGCTCGAACCGGTTGCAACGACAGAGATCTCTGTTGAAAAGAAAGAAAAAGCACCGATCAAGACAGCTCCAAAGCCGGTTGTGAAACGGGATTCCACCGGTGGATCAATACTCCGGGTGGAAAGTCAGCGTATTGATAATCTTCTGAATCTTGTCAGTGAATCCGTAATCAACAAAGCGACATTCAACCAGATCAGTATTCAATTCAATGAGATACTCGGTGAGTTGAACGGTGCGGAAACTGAATATAAAGAAGGTTTGAAGGGAATCTTTGATACAATACCAACCTGGCTCAATGAAATAAAGGAAGACAGGTCAATAAAAGAGATCAAAAATGAGATTAGTGAGAAATACGGGGGCTTATTCTCCGCTTTTGACCTTTTCGAATCCAGATTGAAGAGTACCGTCGGCGCATTCAGGAATACTGCGGCAAATCTTGGCCGCAATACCAGCGACCTCCATGAAGCCATTCTGAGAATCCGAATGGTGCCCATCAGTCAGATATACAGCCGGTTCCCGAGATTGGTCAGAGATCTCTCCAGAAGCCTTAATAAACAGATCGATCTGATAATTGAAGGTGAAGAAACAGAACTCGACAAATCGGTGACTGAAGAACTACTCGATCCCTTGATGCACTGTGTCCGGAATTCCTTAGACCATGGTATCGAAACTCCCGAGCTCAGAATCAAAGCGGGTAAACCCCCTGAGGGTCGACTACTCCTGAGGGCTTCTAACGAAGGCAATATGATTGTTATTGAAATTGCCGATGACGGAGCCGGTATCGATATTGAAAAAGTAAGAACCAAGGCAATAGATCGGGGAATCATACATCCCAATAAAGCATTGTCGGATGTTGAAGCATTCAACCTCATCTTTGAGCCTGGATTCTCCACCGCAGGTGAAGTCACAAACATTTCCGGGCGCGGTGTCGGTCTGGATGTTGTAAGAAAAAAGATAGAGAAGCTGAACGGTAGTGTTAATGTATGGTCCAAACTCGGGGAAGGGACACGATTCACCATCAAGCTTCCTCTGACATTGGCTATAATTCAGGGCCTTCTGGTAAGAGTAGGGACTGAAATTTATGCCATACCGATTACCAGCGTTGTTGAGAGTCACAGAATAAAACCCGAAGAAATCAACGTTATTGATAACTATGAAGTGTTCAATGTCCGAGAGGATGTCATCAGTCTATTACGCCTCGGAAAACTTTTTCGTATCGATGCAGAAGAAAATTCGGAGTACAATTTTGTTGTCATAGTCGGCAGCGGCGATACAAAGATGGGTTTGATGGTGGATTCTCTCATTGGTGAGGAAGATGTAGTTATCAAACCGCTGAAAGATCGTTATACAAACTCCCCCGGTATTGCCGGAGCCACAATACTTGGGGATGGTACCGTTTCCTTAATTATCGATGTCAGTCAGTTGTTGGAGTTGAGTGTTCGCAAAGAGCAGGAAGCCAGACAGAACCGGGTTGTGAGGTAGAGGGGCAGTATGAAACAGACTGAAGTCAATCAAAACAACGCCCTGGCCGAACAAGCACGTGTCGACTACAAAATGGTGACATTTACATTGGCCGGCAAGGATTACGGCATCGATATCATGAAGGTGAAAGAAATATCGAAGGCATCGAAGTTCACTTTTGTTCCGAATGCCGCGCCCTTTGTGAAAGGTGTCTACAACTTGCGGGGTGATATTATTTCGGTAATCGATCTTCGCAGTTTCTTCAACCTTCCGATTCCCGAGAATGAGGGATCTACAACTGAAGATATGATTATTTTGAGACTGGATGGGCATGTCATTGCAGTCGTTGTCGATACCATCGATAAGGTAGTCGGTATAGCTTCAGAAAACGTACAACCTCCCCATCCTCTTTTTGGTGACATCAACATCAAATATATCAATGGTGTTGTCGAAAATAACGGTCGTCTTTACCTAATTCTCGACGTAGAAAGAATCTTTGGGAGCGAAGATCCCGCAGAAACAAAAAGTCATGACAATTCCCGTGTCTCTGCAGCATCAATGCAGGATTCGGAAGTTCGGGAATCGACTGTATCTTCAACCGCCACGGCAGTTAAAGAAGATGTTGACATCGGATTTATTGAGGAAACGCTCATTACTTTCCTTTCATTCCACTCAAGTCCGGTGAATCAGGAATGGATACGAAACAGATTCACATCCTGGAAAAAGCAACGTGGTGATGATGTTCAGCTTACCAATATGCCCGACGCCGAAGCTTTCCTGTCATCTTTCTCCTCTCCTTTCTCCGGGACGTTCTGGAGCAGTGAATACGCCGATAAAATCGCATCGTTCCTGCCTGATGGGCAGACAGGGAACTTCTACGTATGGAACCCTGGATGCGGCAGTGGATATGAAAGCTACTCAGTTGCCTGCATGGTTAAGAACAAATTACCAACAGTCCATTTGAGAATCGTGGCACATGATAGCGATCTGATCCGCATCTCAACGGCTCCGGGGCTCATGGCAGATCCGTCGTCATACGGCGGTATGTATGAAAAATATCTGACCGACGGAAGCAAGGGTAAGCAGTTTAAACAGGAAATTAAGGATGCGATTCTGTTTGAGTATCACGATATAACTCACGACAACACCCTCCCGAAACTCGATTTGGCAGTGATGAGAGATACAATTTCCTATCTTGTCCCTGACCGGCAGTTCCATGTTTTTTCGGTTCTCGATGAGGTAATGAAGACCGGAGGACTGCTGGTTCTCGGTGCGAATGAAGAACCCATGAATCCCGATGCCTGGGAAAAGATCGAAAATTCCGGCGTCGTCGCATATAAGAAAAAATCGTATTGAGGAGAGCGACATGAGAGTCGAATACATTAATCCGTTCGTAGAAGCCGCTTACAGTATCATGCATGAAGTATTGCAGACGGATATAGAACGCAAGGATCTTTATCTGAAGAAGACTTCGCAACCCGTTATGGGTGTAGCCGCGCTCGTGGGTTTGGCAGGCGATGTCGAAGGCAGGGTCTTGATTGACATGAGCAGGCAGACCGCCATTAATATAGCATCGACCATGAACGATGAAGAACTCACCGAAATGGACGAACTGGCATTAGCGACAATTTCCGAACTCGCAAATATGATAACAGCTCAAGCTGTAACAAAATTATTCGATCTCGGCTTCAAATTCGATCTGACACCGCCTTCAATAATTACCGGTGAGAATATGCAGGTTTCCAACGCCAATGTCGAAGCACTCATTGTGCCTCTTGAGATGCCTCAGGGACTCGTTGAGATTAACGTCGCAATCAGAGAACGCGTTTAGGAGGGAAGTTTTGAAGACAACCAGTGATTTCCCTAATATCAATGAAAGAACACCGGACGGAAAAAGAGACGGCGGCGGGAATTTTAAAATTCTTGTCGTGGATGATTCCATGTTTGTGACAAAGCAGATTGGACAAATACTTACTTCTGAAGGCTTTGACGTTGTTGCGACAGCATCCGACGGTGTTGAAGGTGTGGAAAAATACAAGGAACTCTACCCGAATATCGATCTCGTAACCATGGATATCACCATGCCCCGAATGGATGGTGTGAGTGCCCTGGAAAAAATCATCGAGTTCGACAAGGACGCCAAGGTAGTGATGATCAGCGCCCTGGGGAAGCAGGATCTCGTAAAAAGATCTCTGCTCATCGGAGCCAAGAACTACATTGTAAAACCTCTGGATCGTAAAAAGGTTCTGGAGAGAGTCGTCAGCGTCCTGAAAAGCTGAACTTTAAGAGGGTTCCTGGGTCTTTCAGGTATTCTGACAACATGGTATTTGAATCAAGGGCATATTTTATTGAAAACTGTTGACACTTCGCAGTGAATAAGTAGAATTGTGCCTCGTCGGGCGGCTAGCTCAGTTGGTTAGAGTACGTGCTTGACATGCACGGAGTCGGCGGTTCGAGTCCGCCGTCGCCCATTAAACGGTGATCCGAAAGGGTCGCCGTTTTTTTAGGCATTGCCAATCCACTGGGTTCGATGTCCTGAGGGCGAATCCAGTGGATTGGCAATGAAAAGGTGATTCTATATCCGATACTGGTCCTCTCT
>RCND010001430.1_pt1 | contig 13518 bp, 18 predicted proteins | sample 2041351 | NCBI WGS metagenome assembly RCND01 (sample SAMN09708230, study PRJNA481090) | Marine sediment metagenome, whole genome shotgun sequencing project. | biome: marine sediment; feature: ocean; material: sediment; isolation source: Sewage treatment plant 12B marine sediment (STP12B) ...
CCCCAATGGTCATGAACCATCTCTACCCGTCCCCAATGGTCAGCAGGGCCTGTCCCAAGCGATTCGGACAACTAGAGCCAACCTCAGCATCACAACCACTTCTGTTTTGTTACGATAATATTTAATATTGACTTTAACATTATTAAGTATTGTACTAATTTTATTAAGGAGGTGTTATAAATGGCGATTGAAGTTTTACCAGAATGGATGACAAACTTAGATGATGAAGATATTACATTTACAAAACGGTTTCTACTGGCTTCAGGTTCACTAAAGGAAATTCAAATCAATATGGTGTTACCTATCCGACTGTTAGGTTAAGGTTAGACCGACTAATACAAAAAAAACAAATTGGAGAAGATACTGCTAATGAACCATATATTGCACTGATAAAAAAATTGGCAATTAATGAAAAAATTGATTTTGATACAGCGAAGATTCTGATTACAAAATATAAAAAAGCAAAAAAAAGGGAGAGTTTTTGATATGATGATATTATTTTTAGTTATACTGGTTGGGATCATATTATTACAAGTAAAATTATCCAAAGCTGAAAATAAATGGCTTGGAATTATATTGCCATTGATTGCTCTATGTTTCTCTATCTTACCCGTATTAGGCCTGACTACTTTCACAACAAGCAATATGTCAGGAACTCAAACAATCTCAGAAAATGGAGAAATTATTAAAGAAGTTATTACGAGTACTTATGAAGAACCAATTGCAAGTTTATCCTCAAGAGTTTTTAGTGCAATTTATGTTTTTGTTATTTATAATATTCCAACAGCGATTTTACTTCTTATTTACGCTGGATACAGAGTAAATAAGAAAAAGAATTTAGAGCTTGAAAAAATGAATATACTAGATTTGGAATAATTTCTATTTAGAATATATTAAGTAGTTCAAACACCCTCATCGAATTGAGGTTCAAGAGTTGACTCAATCAAGACTTCCAAATGGGACAATCCATATACCTAAATCGTTCTACTAAAATAATATACAAAGTATGCCTCATTAGAATGTTTTCAAAACACTTTGAAAGCAGCCCATAAATCCTTGGATTTATAAGGCTGCTTTTTGTGAGAATCTCCAAGTATTTGATTGAAATCGACACCGAGGACAGTCCCCTAGTGATCCGGACAACCCGAGCCAACCTAAGTATCACAATCACCCCAAAACACCAACAAAAACAACTTTCATCTGGACCATTTTTATCCGTCCCAATGGTATCTCTCTTCAATATCTCACAATTCAACTTTTCCTTCTTTTACTATAATCCTTATCAGCTTTCTTTCGCCAGTCACCAGAAATCTTATTGCTCATTCGCATCTCTACTATGGCTTCTCCAACTGCTTCATAATTCACTGTTGTGCCTTCTGAATCCGCATGATAGTTCACTGCTCTTTCTGCACTAATACCATAACTCCTTGCTGTGGCTACTGCATCGATATTGGCACCTAAGAAGATGAATTCCCAGCCATACTTTTCCTTCTCAAGTTCTATCATCTTTTTGACTTGATTGATTGAATATTCTCTGCTTGAATTCTCAAAGCCATCGGTAATAATGACAAACATGACTTTGTCAGCTTTCGTTGAGTCACTTGCATGTCGTTGAACATTCACAATCTTCTTAATGGTTCTTCCTACCGCATCCAACAATGCTGTGCTACCTTCAACAAAATACTCTTTTTCCGTCATTGGTTTGATTTGCTTTAAGTCAAATCTGTCATGAAGCAACTCATACTTGTCATCAAAGAGTACAGTGGTGATCACTGCTTCACCCTCCAACTTCTGTTGTTTGGCCAGCAATGCATTAAAGCCACCGATTGTGTCTGATTCCAGTCCTGACATTGATCCACTTTTGTCTAATATAAAGACGATTTCTGTTCTGTTAGTTTTCATAATATTCTACCTCCATCGATTTGATGAATTAAGAATACCACCGCAAGGATATTGATTGGTCGCTTCAAAAGCGACATTTGAAGTAAATTATTTATTAGCCGCAGAGAACTCAGAGGTCTCAGAGATAAACAAAAAGCTACAGCAGATCAATTGTTGTCATCTTCCAGAAGGAAGATCCAGTGTCTTTCTTACCTCTCCACCCTACACCCTCCACTCTTCCACTCTACACCCTCCACCATTCTCTACCCCAACACCACTTGATCAAAGGCAAATAAGGACTCATTGATTTCAAAAATATCATAGTTCTCTTCATTGATGAAGAACTCAATAATCACATCGAATTTATTGCTTCTTGTTAACGTATACCCAGCTTTTCCAATAAGGTCCTGGGTCTCGTCAAAGCTTAGCTCCAAGGCTAATGCTAATGCAATGGCTGTTGTTTTGCTGGGATTATAATCAACTTTTTTTCGTATCTTAGAAAACAAACGTCTGTCTACATTGGCTTTTTTATAGGTGGTCACATCGGTCATTCCCTTTTCATCAATCACCCGCAGTAACTGCTCTGAGAATGTTTCATCTAAGTTAGCAATAACATCGTCCAGAGACCTTTTTTTCTGGCATATACTGTATCTAATATTTGATTCACATGCGTCTGTTGAAGATTCCATATAGTTACTAAGATTTGACCTGACCATAAAATGTTCATCCACATAATGATCATCAATAAACTTCTCAATATCCGTATAACGCTTTTCACTAATACTAAAGCTATCATGGTCATAAACCACTAGGTACACCATTAACTCATGTTCATCAAGGAATTCTTTGATGGTTCTTTCTGCAATACTAAGTGCAAGAGATTTTGGGTAACCGTAAGACCCTGAACTGATCAATGGAAAAGCAATAGATTCATACCCTTTATCAACTGCCAAAGTCAACGCTTTTCTATAACAACCCTCAAGCAATAGTTCCTCATTATGGTTACCGCCTTGCCACTTAGGTCCCACCGTATGAATCATCGCTTTTGAAGGCAGGTTGTAGCTGTCTGTGATGACACAATCACCAGTCTCACAATAACCAATAGATAAACATTCTGAACCGAGTTTATCTTCTCCAGCCGCATCAAAAATAGCACCACAAACACCACCGCCTTTTCGGAGATGGTTATTTGCTGGATTGACAATCACATCCACCGTCATTTTTGTTATGTCATTTCTGATTATTTTGAATGGCATGTGTTGCTCCTTTTTTATTGATTCAAAAACTTAACCCTCATCATTCTCTTCTGAGCAATGTGGACAGTATTTGTAAGTCTTATTGTATCGTCGTTCACATTGCTTGCATTTCTTAGTTCCCAGTATGGTCCTTGATACAATAAGATAGACAATAAGATTCGTAGGTGTGTTCATGAGTCCCAACAAGCCCCACAACCATCTATTCATGCCTCTCTTACCTGCATCATTGAAGATCCAAGTTCCTTGGATCAACAACACTATTGCAACCATGATCCAAACCCAATATGGGACAATCATTAGTTCCGAACTCATGAAATCCCTCCTTTAAGTTGCTTATGAATGACAAGTGGTATAATTAACGGACATAAAATAACCATTAAGATTTGAATCACTAGAATAACCGTCACATAGCCAACAGTAATGATATAGCCCAATACAGTGAATACCAACAGCCCACAAACTATAAAAATCAGGTTATTCCAAAAAAACTCTTTAGCTTCTCTAATTCTTGTGCCTTCCACAATCGCATGACTAATTAGACTGTTGTCTACTTCTTCAGACCCCACACTTCTTGTTATCTGAGTATTAAATTCTTGCAACACCGTTTCTATTCTTTCACTATCTTTCATCCTATGTCACCTCCATATCCACTTTCATTTTATCAACTAAATAATGCATTTTTGATTTACATGTTCCGACTTTCACCCCTGTCACCTGAGATATTTCCTTATAGTCATACCCTTCCAAATATTTCAGTGTAAATATAACGCGATCAATCGGTTTGATTTTCTCAAGAAAATTATAAATCTCTCTAAGTTGTTCTCTAGCCAATACTTGATTCTCAACATTGTCATGACTGACCATAAAATCATCTAAGGGTTGACTGGTTGTCTTATATTTCTTCATATGGTTTTTGTAATGATTGATTCCTATACGAATAAGCCAAGTTGAGAACTTTGAATCACCTCTGAATTTCTTTATATATACGACCGCTTTGATCATCGCTTCTTGGGTCATATCCTTAGCCAATTCTTCATCCATTGATAATTTCAGCATAAAGGCATAGAGCATTTTGTAGTGATTTTCCAACAATATGTTCATGGATAATCGATGCCCTTCTTGAGCCTTGGCTATTAACTTCTTCTCATCCAATCTACCACATCCTTCTATGAATCACTTTATCATATGTCCAACCACTCTTATCATAATACAAACTCTAAGATGATGTCCACTAACTCTGTAGTCACTCTATAGATTGGATTGATGTAACTGTCTGTATTCTCATGGTCATCCTTCACATATTTAAGCACATGATTCATATCCTTAATCACTTCATAATGGTAATCATCCCCTATTTGATCTACCTCTTCAGCGTTTACCTGCACATCCCGATCACCATATATAAGTAATAATTTATCTGCAATTGGTTCCATGTAAGTGATAGGGTCATAAGCCATCCAGGAATACAAGAAATGTTTACTCTCACCGAAGAATGTCTCTAATGTTTCTGGCACTTCAAATTCAAACTTGCCACTTCTGATAAATTCTATAATCTCGGTCGCCTGGGCAGACGTCTCCGAATCATACTGCTTGAATTGTTCTATTAATACCTGATCAATACTACTTAAGGTTCCACAAAGTGAAACAACACCTTCTACTTGCTCATCACTACCAATAATCTCAGCAATCAGAGCTCCTTGGGAGTGACCAAATATGTAAATCTGATCATAACCAAGTTGTTTCATCTGTTCTAACACGGCTTGACCATCATCAACCATATCATCAAAAAGTCCACCATCTAAATTAAATGTAGAGGCACTTTTCCCACTTGTCCTTTTGTCATATCTGAATGTTGAAATCCCATTCTTGTTTAATTGATGACTCAGTTCTTTAAGGGAATCATTACGACCACCTAGTAAATATGAATTGCCATCCCTATCTGTCGGACCTGACCCGGATATAAATATGACCAACTTATTGTAATCTTCATGATTCAATGTCCCAAAAAGTGTGCCATCAGCCACCTTCACCTTATGGTCATTTTCAACAACTGCATAACTGATTGTCAACAGTAACAGCACTACCACTATCACAAAACTTTTTTTCTTCATATGCTCACCTATACTTTACGATTTCTTTTTTACCTGCTACATTGATGCCAACATAATAGAACATAGAGGAAATTATCATCATACATACAATTGTTACAGGTATGTCCTTGCTTAACATTCTTGGAAACATTGCAGCTTCATTCAATAAACCAAATGGGGTGAATGCTTCTATTTCCAAAAGAGAAACTAGGAAAGGTCCACCAAATAGAATGATTAATGTGACAAATACAACCCCAGGAAAATTCGATATGACTGGACTAAGGGCAATGATCAGAACAATTGAAAATGTATAGAAAATACCCATTAGCATCGCGCTTATAACCACTTGATAATAGTCCACACCGAATCCAAAAATCACGCCTGAATAATAGTAGTTAATTGAATAACCGGCTAACATCAACAGGTTAACATATAAGGCGTATACCACGATTTTGCCTTTCATGATTGACCCCAATTTCAATCCTTTTGACACTGGAATAATGAGGGTTTCTTCTTTGACTTCATTCAACCACACATTGCCAATGATGATCACCAATACAATTGTAAAAAGTTGGTATATATCTTGTTGGAATTCTTTCATCTGTGCAACTTGACTCAATTGAATCATTCCACTGATATCTATCCCGCCTATTTGTTCTAACATATATGGGGTTAACCTTAACATGACTGGGTCCAGCAAAGCGAAGAAGAAGACTACAATGCCAAGTACCATTAGTTTCTTGGTACGGAAGGCTTCCAGCAGTTCTTTATGTATGTGATACCTTAAGTCTCTCATAGCTGAACCTCCTTCATGAAGACATCTTCAAGAGAAGGCTGTCTTAGATCAAATCCCACTACTTTCAACTTTGAATCCAATAAGGTCTGTAGCAGGTGACCCTGGGCATATTCTACATCATATACTTGAATAGACAGTGTGTTATTGTTTACAGACACTTCCTCTATCCATGGGTACTGTTCAAAAAACGAACTATTAATATCATCCACTTTATCAACAACCACATCATATATAGGGTGAAAATAATCTAATAATATATCACTTACTTTACCTTCTTTTAGCATTGTACCACCACTGATAATCCCAATCTTATCGGAAACTTTTTCGATATCATCAAGGATGTGTGTAGAGAGAATAATGGTTGAACCTCTATCTCTTAGTTCTTTGATCATATCAAATAGCTCATGCCGACCGACCGGATCTAATGCTGATGTTGGTTCATCCATGATCATGAGTCTAGGGTTATGAATCATTGCCACTGCCATCCCTAGTCTTTGTTTCATACCTCTTGAATAGGAACCGATCCGTTGATTCATTGATTGTTCAAGACCAGCTTTCGCTAACAACTCATTTGGTTTTGAAGTCGAATCAAAGCGACCAATAAAGTTCATATACTCTTTGCCAGTCATATAATTATAGAAGTTGGGACTCTCAGGTAAATAACCCACACCTTGATTAATAGTGACTTTCTCTGTATACCTTGTACCATCTATGATGATTTCTCCGGAATTGAACTTAGTCAAGCCAACAATAGATCGCATAGTTGTTGATTTACCTGCACCATTATGTCCTATGAACCCATAGATCATACCTTCTTCAACATTCATATTAATCGATTTTAGTATCTTTTTAGTGGCGCTATTTTTTATCAGATCATTAATCCTCAGCATGATAACCATCACCTCTGCCAAATATCAAATAAAGAATAGGTCCGATCATATTGATAACAATGATGATGATGATCCAGGCCGTTTTGTTCAAGTTCCTAACCCCATTCTTCTTCAGGTCGAACAGCGCATATAGGATAAGTCCCAGTTGTAAAATAAATAAAGGAATCAGTAATTTTACCAGTTCTAAAGTTTCCATGTATATACCTCCAATAATCTTAATTTATTTGTTCTATACTAATAAGACAACATTTCTGCAGAAAAGTTCAATTTTAATAGAACAAAGTGGCTGCACCAATACGTTCGGTGCCTAGACAAGTCTATTGCAGACGGTTTAGTTCTCAGCACATCTAGCTTTTGTAACCGCTTTATGGTTATAAAATGCCGTGCATAGGTTCCCCCAGAGGATTTTATTTCATAGTGAATACGTCGCTTTTCGAGGAATTTACTATGAAATAAAATAAAGACCCTTCCGATTCTCAGACAATGAATCGGAAGGGTCTTTCACTTTTGAATTGAACTTGACACCGACGGCATCACTGGGGTCTGTCCATGATGGCCACGCCTTTTGTGACCGGCAGGGCCTGTCCCCTAGTGATCCGGACAACCAGAGCCAACCTCTGAATTATTAAAAACTCAGATCAACAATTAACTTTAATGCACCCCACTGATTTTTCAACTTTTACACACGTCCACCCATGTGCCATGACTCATTGCTTCTAAAATGGGTAAAGTAATCTTAATAGCCGAATTCGGTGTTCCTCCTGCAGGATAAACACTATCAAATGCTTTTAATGATTCATCCAAAAAAACTCTTAATGGTTTTTTTAAACCAAATGGACAAACACCACCAATAGGATGACCTGTTTCTTCAATAACCTCATCTACTTTAAGCATTTTTGCTTTTGCACCAAAATAATCTTTAAATTTCCGATTGTCCACCCGAGCTGTTCCTTTACTAAGGATCAATATAGGCTCCGCTCTAATCCAAAATGCCATAGTCTTGGCAATTCGATCTGGCTCAACCCCCAATGCCTTTGCGGCTAGTTCTACGGTTGCACTACTATGTTCAGGTTCAATAACCGTTAAATCATAAGGTGATGCCATCAAATTCTTTTTTACCGATTCTAAGCTCATAATTATCCTCACTATCTTTCATGTCATCTCAATTCCATTGAGAAAATCTCCGCCTAACAATCATTCCAGATACTTAATCTCTTTCCCTTTTCCCATAGCATAATCAATCTCGCTTCTAGTGCTACTTCCAATATACCCACCAGGATTAATAACAAAGATCTCATCCGCCATATCAATCTTTCGTTTGTGCATATCATCCAGCATTACTTTGATTTCATCTGTTATGACTGTTTCGTTTTCTCCATCTGCATGGCCGAATATGCCGACGCTAATAACTATGATGCCTTCCAGCGTTAGGCGTCGTTGCTCTTGGATGAACTCTTCTTTGAATTTTGTGCTGCCACATAAGGTGATGACTTTATAGTTTTGTTCCATTGTTCGACCTCCAATATACTTAAAATTCTGATTGCTAGTTCTTAAACCAGACTTCTGTCTTAAGCCTGATTACCTTTAGGTTAGTTCTTTCAGTTTCACCATCTCATCTTTACTCAAAGAAACACCTATTCAAATATCTCTTAAAATCATCTATATTAGTCATTGCCAAAATCAAACATACTTAAATTAAAAACACTTCCCAGTTGAGTACTTAACGACTCACTTGGCTCCATCATTTCTTTTATAGGTTTCATGACTCTGTCAAACTCTTCTTTATTTTGAACCATCTGATAGATCTTTGCCGTATTCAATGCATCACTTAATGCACTATGTTGATTGCCGGTGAAATTCATATCTAATGCTTGAACTGCCTTATCAAGTGACATGGCAGAGCTTAGTCCTAAAAGATCACAAAATATATATTGAAAGTCTGTCCAAACATTCATGCACTGCATATCAAAAAAATAAGTCAGTTCTTTTATTAACATTTCCTGTTGTAACTGAATTAAATCATTGTCACTCCATGCGTATATTTCATACTGGTCATTAGTTGAAACTTTGTCACACCAAGCTGCAAAAATATTGATTGCTTCTTCGAAAGAAACCCCTGTGTCAAGCATATCACTTGTAATACCCGTTAAACGATATATGTATGGTGATACTGCAATACTAAATTGTGGTTTTACCATTTGTTCGTATTCACCGATTAAACTGTCCTGAGCATTTAATGCAACGGCGCCAATTTGGATAACCTCACTTCTGCATAATTCTCGCTCAACTTCAAATCCTTTAGGAATTGGATTCATTTCCAAATCCAAAAATATCTTAACCATTTTCTCTCCTATCTTTTAATTCATAGCTTTCTTTCCTGTTATTTATATGTTTGGTGACGGTTCTTGATGATTATAAAAAGCGCCTTAAAATACACTTTCGCGACGAAATAAGTGACCGTGGAAAACGGCCACTTATGGTTACAATTATATCACTTATCATTTTTATTAACTACATCTCCTTGTATCGATTTTCATAAAAACTGTCTTATTTGAAATGACACCGACAGCATCATTGGGGACTGTCCATGATGGCCACGCCTTTTGTGACTGGCAGGGCCTGTCCCTAGCGATCCGGACAACCAAAGCCAACCTAAGTATCACAATAACCCAAAACGCCACCAAACAACCGTCATCCGGACCATATGTACCCGTCCTCAATGGTCCAACCGATAGCTCTCAAATCATTACACCGACGGCATCGCTAGGGACTGTCCATGATGGCCACGTTTTTTGTGACCGGCAGGGCCTGTCCCTAGCGATCCGGACAACCAGAGCCAACCTCAGAATCACGATCGCTCCAAAACACTATCAAAAACAACCGTCATCTGGACCATTTATACCCGTCCCCAATGGTCTGGTCAGTTTCATAATAATCCTTATAACAACCGATAGCTCTCAATTATTGAACCTTAACCGTTTCACTTATAATAACGTCTACTGCGGCCTTAACTCCGTCGACTTTGCCCTGCAATTTTGATAGACGCACCATGTTTTCTTTGAATCTTGGGTCGGACAAAATCTTCTCTGCCTTTTCCCTGATTTCTTCAGGCTTAATATCGTGTTTTAGTTGCATAAGCCCTGCCCCATGACGTTCAATGGTAGCAACGTTAAGCCCTTGCTCTACATGTAATGGAATACCAATCACCGGTGTGCCACTGGCAATAGCTGTCTGAATACTGCCCTGACCTCCATGAATAATCGCCAGGTCCATAAGGGGCATTACCTTATGGGATGGCAAATGGTCAACGACCAAAATATTGTCATGGGTTGTCTCTTTAATCTTATGTACTGTGCTTAGGATAACTATTTTGGCATTCATCGACTTTATACCTTCATAAACACGTTCAATCACTTCTGACTGACCAGAGGTTAAGGCTATGTATATTTTAGGCAAGTCAGTATCCAAAAATCCGGTCACTTCTCCCGAAACCTCACCAAAAAGTTTGGCATAGATTGCACCACCATAATACAATTGACTTTTATGATTGTAGTATTTTTGATGCTTCTCTGATGGTTGCCACTGCTCCATCTCTTCCTTTGGTATACCAAGAATCTCAGGCACATCCGTTACAATTACCGTATCGCCCATCATCATCTCTTCCATACTCTTGAATGATTCAACGCCAAACTTTTTAGCCACTTTGTTAAAAGACTTGGTGGCTATGCCTGATTTGAACATCATGTTATTCACCATTGCAATGAGCCAAGCTCTAGGTATAATCTTAAATATCTTTAGGTTCAACACAAGTGTTGGCACCAACATTTTCTTCTCAAACACCGGCGGTACAAAGGAACCTAAGTGGGTCACATAGTAGGGGATCTTATAAGCTCTGGCAGATAGTCCCAATGATAAAGTGAAGCCAGTAATAACACCCGTTACATCATTTGCCTCAAAGAATGTCATCTCACTTCGCACATGTTCTGTCAGCTCTTCTTCTGTATAGAATTCTGCAATCCCTTTTTCTCCTGTATTTGTCAGAACATAATCCCTTGCCCGTTGATTATCAAAGTGAGGCTGCACAATATGACAGTTGATGCCATTTTCTTCAAACAACCATTCATATGGGCCACCATGAGTTGCCATGACTACTTCAACACCTCTTGATTTGAGTTCTTTGTATATTTCAATCATCCTTGATGTTTCTGATAAATATGCGCAATTTGGAAATGTACATAATCTCATTTAAATGCCTCCTTTGAACTGAATTCAGAAGTGCCATCGAGTCTTAACCACTGTCGTTATATAAAATTCTACACCTTTAGCGGACATCCATTTTATCTTTGTGAATTCAAGTCGAGTGATTCAAGCTTTAACGCCACCTTTTTTTCATCCTGAACAGTAGTGCGTCAATATCTCTTTTTAAACGGATTTCTTTATTAGACATATAGACTTCAATGGTATTGGCGTGAGTCTTTATGGCCTCAAAGTCTGAAGTGTCAATAAATGTAGCTAAAAGCAACCTGTTCTCTTCAATGTCATTTAGTTGACCAATGGTCTTATGCAAATCGCTGATCATGGCTATGTCCTCTTTTGAACAATTGATCAGGATGCTTTCTTCAATCAAGTATTTCAAATTTTTCCCGACTATTCTTAGTTCATGTAGGCTGTTAATATCCTCAAGGGAAGCAGCTTTTAGGACGTTTTTATAGATGGATATTTTTTGTCCCCCTTGTTGTGTAGAAAACTTTATGAGTGGTTCCCGGCACTTTATAATGAGAGAGCGGTGTTCTTTGATGATTTTTTGAATGTGTTTCTTTTCTTTATTGATTCGTACTTTGATCAGATTTGGGAGACCATCATTTATCTGAAGATCTTTCAGTGTTTTCAGGAATACAGCCAATCGACGGACATCTTCAAAGTCCTTAAAACTCTTTTTTAGAGCATCGTTTAGTTTGTTTTCTTCTTTTGACCATGTATTTTTCTTGTTCAGCCAAAGAATCGCTCTTATACGCCGGATACAGATCCGGAATTTGTGAACCTTTTTATTTGGAATGTTGTCTTTGGACAAAGTTTTCATAGTCTTATCCAGTTCAGTGAGTCGTCTTTCTAGAACGGATTGGATTTTCTTGGTTTTGGCAAATTTTAACCTGAGTTGGGGCAGATATGCGTCTTTGATCCTAAAAGCTTCATGTTCTGGTAAATCATTGCCAAAAGCATCCCTATGAGCAAGACTGTCACTGTCTTTGATCAGTTCTTGGTATGGCCCTTGAAGAAGCTTTTTTTTATTATGACAACCAATGGCATCTATGATGATTTCTAAACTGTAAGGGGGAATATTGAAAGGAGCTAGCCATTTTTTTGCTACCTTAGCACCTGCTTTAGCGTGGGCTTTTCCATAAACGCTTTCTATTAAACGACCATGGTCGTGAAGGAGGGCGATTACCTGAGCAGTAGGGATATCAAGATTTCGGATATATGCCAATTCTATGGCGTATTTTTCTACCAGACGGATGTGTTCCTCTTCAAATGTATGATTAAAGTTTGTTGTTAAGAGCTCGTAAACCTGATCTTGAATGGTTTGAGCAACTTCAGGTGATAGCGCTGGATTCATTTCATCCCTTCTTTCCATAGGTCAATTATATCAGAAATCCTGATTTTAGTTGGCTTAAAGTGACGAGTTCTTATGGAAAATCTGTCGTAGTATTATAAGGAAAATAATGGCAACAAGTACTCTAATTTGATGACCGTCACCTTTCTCTTGCTTCACTATATGGAATACTAATAAGTACTCATTACCCTTTTAGGTGGTATTTGCTTTCATTTACAAATAACCATAAGGAACCAGTTCTTTTGGTTTATTGCTATTGGATCACCTCAAATATATTGCACTATATCATCACTCACAATCAATATGGACCGTCCCCTTTGGTTTCCTTTGAACTGAATTCAGAAGTGCCATTGACTCTTATTTTGTTATGCCCATTACAACTGAAAGTTCACGCCCCTTTTTGTTTCGTGGGTGAAAAACTTCAATTGTCTTCAATTCGCTTTTTCAGAAAAAGTTCTTGTTCTTTCCACAAAATAATGCAAAAAGCTATCAACAAGACACCGAAGCCAATGTATCTCCCGGTATCTGATTGCCAAAATACAAATACAGCTGATGCCGTATTAGCAATCGCATGAAACAGTACCATTACAAAGAGATTTCTATTAACCCTCATATATAACCATGTAAAATAAAATGCAATCAAAGTATTCTGCAACATAAACTGCCAAATTGGCATGTTGCTCTGTACAGTCCCTATCATGAAGAACAGTGGTAAGTGCCAAAGACTCCATATAAGCCCTAGAATCAAAGATGCCACCAATGGGTTGAATAGAGTCAATAACCTTGGTAATGCATAACCTCTCCAACCAAGTTCCTCACCAAGCGCACCACCTATGAAAAATATCTGCAAGAATACAAGTGGAATCATCCAAGGTACTTTTAATAAATCTGATGTGATCGTATTATCTATTCTATTAATAATCCCATAGGCTATTGCAGACAAGATTGGCATCAACAATATGACAGGATAAAGCCATTTTTTGTCAAAAGGTAT
>RCND010001517.1_pt1 | contig 13497 bp, 14 predicted proteins | sample 2041351 | NCBI WGS metagenome assembly RCND01 (sample SAMN09708230, study PRJNA481090) | Marine sediment metagenome, whole genome shotgun sequencing project. | biome: marine sediment; feature: ocean; material: sediment; isolation source: Sewage treatment plant 12B marine sediment (STP12B) ...
TATTATAGTTTTTTAGCTGTAAAAAAGAACCTACATCAGATTGTTACATAAATAATGGTACTTTGCAGTAGAACAGTAACATAACAAAATGAAAAAGCTTCTATTTTGTATCTCTTGTATTCTTGGGTTTATGACTACATCGGTTGCCCAAGTGCAGCAGATGGATTCTATATCTCGAATGCTACCGGAAGAAGATGCCCCCTTAGTGCTTAAGTTTGAGCCCAATATAAATATTACCGCCAACAGAAAACGTAGTCTTTTTAAAATCGAGCGCAGATTTATAGACACCATGCAGGTTTCAGAAAGGAAAAAACAACGCCTGTTACGAAACTTATATAGGGATATTCATGCCGGCACCTTTAACAAAACCCTTATCACCAATACGGTTTTTGAAGATAATATAGACCGTTAGGTAGTAAATCAAGCGGTTATTCTTATTTTAAAGTATAAAAAAAAGGAAATGAAAAAAGTATTATTGCTTGTATTGATATTCGGAATAACGCTAGGTTGTGGCAGTGCAGCAAAGGTGACACAGCGCTCAGAAGCAGTGGCAGCATTTACCCGTTTTGTAGAACAAAATACATTTGAATTTAGGGCAAATACCGCATATCCTATGACAACTCAAGCTTTTAATTCTGTTGCCAATTCTGGAATTTTACCACCAGGCAGTAATTCGGGGGCTATTCAACTTATAGGTATTCCTAATTTCATAAAAGTATATGGAGATAGTGTCTCTGGCAATCTGCCATTTTACGGCGAACGCCAATTTGGAGGTGGACTCACCTCGAATGCAGGGATCGAATTTAAGGGCATACCAAAAACATACAATCAAACGTATAACGAAGCCAAAAATCGCTATGACATTGCTTTTGAAATTTCCGATGAAATGGAACGGCATCAGGTAAAAATAACCTTGTTTCCCAATAGGTCCGCCAATGTTTCGGTCAATAGTAACCAACGAAATTCCATTCGGTATGTAGGTACTGTTGAAGCTATTGAACCTGATATTGAATAGTATCCTACTGCATTTTGCCTCCAACGCTTATCCTACTCGTAAAACAGCTATAGTGCCTATTTCCAAGTTGCCTCATATTCTTGTATACTAATTTCCGTTAAAAAATGCTTAAAAACAGAAGGTTTATGCTTGATTTTGGTTTTTCTGTATGGAGATCGATACCTTTGTCGTTCGATAAAGTGAAATATAGAAATCAACAACATGAGTAAAGTAAAAGAAGGTGATGTAGTTTTAGTACATTATACAGGTAAATTAAGTGATGGTCAGGTGTTTGATAGCTCCTTACAAAGAGAACCCCTTGAAGTAAAATTAGGACAAGGAAGTTTGATTCCCGGTTTTGAAAAAGGGCTTATAGATATGGCTCCTACTGAAAAAAAGACCATTCTTATTGAGAAGCAAGACGCGTATGGTGAAAAGCAAAAAGAACTTTTCCAGACGGTACCGAAAGAACATTTGCCAGAAGATATGACTCCAGAAGTAGACATGGCAATTATAGCTTCAAACGAAGATGGCTCTGAGCGGCAACTACGTATTGCAGAAGTGAATGAAAACGACATCGTAGTCGATGCTAATCATCCATTGGCAGGGGAAGACCTTACGTTTGAGTTGGAATTGGTGGAAATTAAGTAATACTTTTAACAGCTTCATATAAAAAAAACCGCCCATAATCAGGCGGTTTTTTTTATGTGTAAACTTTTTAGGAAGTAGCGGTGTAAAATAAGGAAACAGCTATCACTTTTGTAGTCCCTCAGCATTTATATGGAATGATGCCGTTTAGAACCCAAAGGCTTCCTCGCAATTTTGTATTTTTAGACGGCTAAAACAGGGCATGTATAAAGAAGGTTACATCCCTATTTCTGTTTCTAAAAAATAAATACCCTATGAGTATATCAAAAAGCACTGGTACCTATGGCTATTTTCATTTTATAACAATTAGTTTGGTACTGTTGTGTTGTTTGTCCTGCGCAGAAACCAAGGTTGATTCAGACAAAGAGGATTGGATAGCTCTGTTCGATGGTGCCAACTACGCAGACTGGACCCCAAAATTCGCAGGGTATGAACTTGGTGATAATCATAAGAATCGGTTTGTCTATGCCGATAGCCTAATAAGTGTGAGGTATGCCGAAACAGATTCATTTAATGGAAATTTTGGACACCTATTCTATAAAAAGAAGTTCTCGCATTATAAGTTAAAGGCCAAGTATCGATTTGTTGGGGAGCAAATGAAAAACGGACCAGGATGGGCTTTTCGGAATAACGGACTTATGCTTCACTGTCAAGACCCAAAAACATTAGGACTACAACAGGATTTCCCCATTTCCTTAGAGCTACAGCTCTTGGGTGGTGATGGTACAAATGCCCGTAACACGGCTAATCTCTGTACACCAGGCACTAATGTCGTTATGGGAGACACCTTGTTTACCCCGCACTGCATCAATTCAAATTCAGACACCTACCCTGGAGACCGGTGGGTAGAAGTAGAGGCCTTGGTGCTTGGCGATTCTCTTGTACAGCATATCATGGAAGGGCAAGTGGTGTTGGAATTTAAGAACCCAACCATTGGTGGGGGCAATGTAGAAGGATATCAAGAAAGCGCTTATCAACAGGGAAAATCATTAACAGAAGGTTATATTTCCATACAAGCGGAAACACATCCCATAGATTTTGAGTCTATCGAGCTTTTAGATCTCTGTGGTTGTATGGATAAAACAGCTACGAACTTCAAATCCTATTACGTTAAAGCAGATAATGCCGCGTGTTTATATGAGTAAGGACATATGTGCTCTGAACTAAAGCGGAGTATATAAAAGGAATGTAGTATTTAGGATAGATTAAAAACAAAGTAAGGCATGACCAAAATTGATTTACAAGGAAAAACGATACTCCTCACAGGCGCTTCTGATGGTATTGGTAGGGCAGTGGCAGATTATATGATGGAAATGGGGGCGAAGCTAGCTGTTCATTACAACAGCAATAAAAGCTCGGCAGATGCTTTGGTGGCAAAGCATCAAAATGGTTCCAAGGCTTTTCAGGCCGATTTATCCGAGGAGCATGAAGTAATCCGACTCTTTGAAACCGTGGTTGCCTATTTTGGACAACTAGATGTGATTGTATTAAACGCCGGCGTGTTTTTGGAACAGCCGGTAAGCTTGGATACCACAGCGTGGTTGCAGGTCTGGAAACGAACGATAGCTATTAATTTAGATTCGGTGGGCCTACTCACCAAGTTGGGACTGGACCATTTTATAGCTCAGGGTGGCGGGCGTTTTATTTACATTGGAAGCAGGGCAGTTTTTAGGGGAGAAACTCAAGAATACCTTGGGTATGCTGCTTCAAAAGGAGGAATCACTTCCTTGGCCCGCAGTGTTGCGCGCTCTTTTGGTAAACAAAACATAAAAGCATTTATAGTCGCCCCAGGGTTTACACGAACCCGAATGGCCGAAACCTTTATTGAAAGCTATGGAGAAGAAAAAATCCTTAGTGAAATCGCATTGAACGAACTAACCAGACCAGAAGATTTATCTCCACTCATTGCACTACTATGCAGCGGAGGAATGGACCACGCTACCGGTACTACCATAGATATGAACGCTGGAAGCCATATTCGATAGCCTATGAAGTTCAAGACACATTTACTTATATGGTTAGTACTCGTCCTTTTTAGTTGCCAAGAGGTGCCGAAAGAAAAGCAAAGCGCCGCTGAAACTCCGGCTTTAAAAGTGGAAGAAGCTGCAGTAACTTCTTCCTATTCCGATTTGGAAGGCAACCCCATAGCACTTGAGGATTATAAAGGAAAACGGGTGTTTATAAACTATTGGGCCACCTGGTGCCGTCCTTGCATCGAGGAAATGCCAGATTTGCTGAAATTACAAGCTATTCTGGTAGCGGAAAACTATGTTTTTCTATTGGCCTCGGATGAGTCGTTTGAGAAAATAAAGAAATTTAAAAGGGCACGTAACTTCGATTTTAACTTCATCAAGTACAACGGAACCTATGGCGAGCAACAAATTAATGCCCTACCTGTCACCTTTGTTTATAATGAAGCAGGGGAGCAGGTGTTTCGCTTTGATGGTGCCATGGATTGGAACACCCAAGAAGTAATTGAAAAACTAAAAAACCTAGACTAATGCGTTATCATCCCTATTTAGTAATACTGTTTTGTTTTTTTCTAACAAATTGTAAACAAAAATCTAAGAACCTTGAACCGGAAGTTTTAGTTAGCCTTGTAGAAGAGGTGCTATCTCCGGCAGGAGCCTCGAGTTCTTTGCCTCATTTGGTCTCTAATACCGACGGAACCCTAGTATCATGGGTAGAAACCAAAGGAGATTCCTTGGCTACGCTTTTCTTTTCTGAGCTGGAGAATGGCACGTGGCAAGAACCCCAAGCTGTTGTAGAAGGCGGTGATTGGTTCGTTAATTGGGCCGATTATCCAATGATTGCTGAAAACAAGGGAAATTACTGGTCACACGTCTTGAAGAAGTCCACCAAAGGCACGTATTCCTATGATGTGAAAATGAATATAAAGGCAAAGGGAAGCACCACTTGGGAGACAGATATGGCCTTACACACAGATGGTACACCAACCGAACATGGTTTTGTAACGGTGCTACCGTTTAAAGATGCTTTTTTTGTGACCTGGCTAGATGGCAGGAACACCGAAGAAAACGAAGCAGGGGAGCGGGGTGCCATGACGGTTCGAGCAGCGGAAGTAGCTGCAAATGGGGAAGTGAGTCATGAACATGAATTAGATGTAAGCACTTGTGACTGCTGCCAGACTACGGCAGCCATTACGGATAATGGTCCTGTTGTGCTATACAGAGACCGCACGGAAGAAGAAATTCGGGACATCAGTATTGTACGGCAGGTCAATGGAACCTGGACAGCCCCAAAAACCATTCATGCCGATGGATGGAAAATAAAGGGATGTCCTGTAAATGGCCCTAAAGTAGTGGCTATGGGGAATAATTTGGTCGCCGCTTGGTTTACGGGCGCACAAGATACCGCTAGAGTCCAAGTAGTATTTTCTAAAGATGGAGGAGAAACCTTTCAAAAGCCCACGGTGATTGCGACAGGAACGACAATTGGTAGGGTAGATGTGGTATGGGTGGATGAAGAAACAGCTGTTGTGAGTTGGATGGACATAAAAGAAAAAGTAGCCAGCTTAAACGTGGCAAAGATTTCAAGAACAGGGGTGTTATCTGAAAAGGTAACGGTGGTGGAGATGAACGGCTCTCGGCAATCTGGCTTCCCGCAACTAGAAAAAGTGGATGATATGTTGTATTTCGCTTGGACGGATGTTACTAAAACCGATACGAGGGTGCGAATGGCAAAGATTGCTATTAGCGCACTGTAAGTGCCGTCCTAGTGTACTATACCTCTAAAATTTTTAAAAAGGTATCCTTGGGAACACGCTGTATATAATCTGCTAAGACCTGAAGCTGTACATAATGATCGTACATGTTGGCATCTGGGTTTACATAATTAAAGTTCTTATGGCGCCAAAAGGCCATTGCCGCCGCAGCATATACGGTAAATGCCTGTAATGCACCTTTTTCAGCATCGGATAGTTGTGTGTTCTTTTGATATCCTCTTAACAGTAAATTCGCTTTTTGTAAATCTATCTCTTTTCCATGTTCACAGAGTCCAATAATGGCCATGCCCAAGTCAAAGATGCGGTAATACTGCGCAGCTTCTTCAAAATCCATGATACGGGCAGTTTTTAAATCGTTGCTTACGATTACATTGCTGTAAAAAATGTCAGAATGAATCAGAGATTTTGGTAAATCTTCAAAGCTATAGGCTGCTAAATAGGCATGTATGCCATCCAGCCATTTTCCAAAAGCACAGTCCGGCATATACTCATGTACTTGTTGGAACGATTCTCTTCCATAGGATAACGAATTGGGTAGGTAGTTTGGCGCGTCTAGACGATGTAGTTTTCCCATTTGTCTTCCTACTTCAATTAGCATACTATCGGGAAGTTCAGGCATGATGTTCCCCTCTAGAAACAGCTTTACGATCACAGGTTTGCCCTTCCAATGGGAAATGGGCTCATCGGCGCTAGTGTGGATTACACGGGAGGTTTCAAAAGTATGGGCAGCCAAATAATCTAGTAAATCCACGAGTTCACGAGCCTGCTGTGTCGTTTTTTGCTCACATAGCGTAAGCACATATTTTTGCCCGTGCGCGGTAACTTGATAGTTAGTGTTTTCGGAACCACCACTTAAAATGGAGTAGGAGTCTACAGCATGTACTCCGTAGACAGCCATGATTTCCTTAATGTCACCCTTGTTTAAATCAGCGTAATTTGCCATATTAATCGTTGCTTGTATGGGTAATATCCCAATCGGCATTCATAATATCGAGCAAGGCTTCCTCAAGGTGGTCATGGTCGCATAAATACACCTTTTCACACTTGTTCTTTGCCTTTTCAATGGAGTGGTGCTTTCCTTGTGTTGGTAGGGTATCTGTTTGTAAGGCACGTGTAATCACATCTGGGAATTTCGCAGGATGTGCAGTAGCCAAGCAAATCATTTTCCGGTCACCCAAGCTTTCTTTTACCGCGTCTGCAGCGGCCAAGGCAACAGCACCATGAGGATCTAACAAATAATCATCGCTCCCGTAGATTTCTTGTATGAGCCGTAGGGTAGCGGCATCGGATATACTGGCGGACAAAAAGCCTTTCGTGTACTCTTGATAGGTTGCTGTATCAAAACGAACCGACCCTTTAGACAAAAAGGTATCTGACCATTCTTTTATTTTACTAGCGTCCCCAGCTATACAGAAATACAAGTAGCGCCAAAAATTATACGGAATTAAAATATCGATGGCAGAAGAGGGGGTCTCAAAAATAGCCTTCTTGGAAAAAACACCGGTCGTAAAAATACGGTGTAGCGAGGCATTCGTATTATTCGCAATGACGAAGGTATGCACCGGCAGTCCCATCTTACGAGCAAAACCCCCGGCACAAAGGTTACCAAATCCACCAGACGGAACAGCCATATCTAGTTGCTCCCCAACAGTATCCACCGTTTTCAGGTATCCGTAGAAATAATGTACCGTTTGCATTAGTATGCGGCCCCAGTTGATAGAATTTACGCTAGAGAGCTGTACTTTATCCTTAAAGGGTTTGTTTGCATATAGTTTGGCAATAACCAAATCTAAATCATCACCGCCATCGGGACAGTTAGCAACCCCAACAGGATGAATATTAGCATGGGGCAAGGTGGTCATCTGCCGTTCTTGAGCTTCCGTTATCATACCTTTGGGGTAGAGCACCCAAGCAGATAAATTTGACTTTCCGGCCGTAAAGTACGCAGTTGCCGGACCTGTATCGCCCGTTGTTGCGACGACTAGTGTTCTGTATTCCTTCCGCCGTTTTAAGAAAAAGTCGACTAAATTCACTAAAAAAGCAAGACCAACGTCCTTAAAAGAGATGGTTGGACCATGAAATAGTTCCATGATATACAGGTTTTTACGTGATGCTAATTGATGTATCGGAATAACCGTTTCTTTTTCAAAAGGAGCATAAGCCGTTTGTAGTAGTTCTCTTAGTTCTACTTCAGACATACACCCCCTGTCAATAAAAAGAGATAAAATCTCAAAGGCCAAATCAACATAGCTTAGATTTTTCCACTGGAGCAGTTGCGCGTTGGTAATGGTAGGTAAATAGGTGGGCACATATAAGCCACCATCACATGCGAAACCATCAAGAATGGCCGTCTCAAAATCTACGGGGCTACTACCGCCGGTATTGCTCACATACTGTATCATCCTTGCATTTTAGTTATATATTTTTCATAGACCGAAGTGGTAATCATGATGTCCTGTACCGCAACACCGGTAAGATCTACCACAGAAATCTGTTGTTCATTGGAACGTTGTAGGTGTATATTTTGAATTGCGGTGCCCAGTTCCGAAACCTTATTTTCCGAAATTGCACCACTCAGGACCGCACGATAGATTTCCCCGCGGCTTTTACTTTGTGGAATACTATCTGCGATTACAAGGTCTGCTTTGCTCAGGATAGCGCTATCTAGCTCTTGTTTATCCGAAGTATCGGATCCTACCGCTGTAATATGCGTGCCAGGCAGAATGTCTTCTAATTGTAGTAAGGGTTTTTCGGTAGGGGTAGTGGTGACGATTAGGTTCACCTGTTGCGACAGTTCCGCAGGTGTTTTGGCAATCTGTATGTCATATTCCCCATCAAAAACTGCTTTGAATTCCTGCGCATGGCTAGGGTTCCTGCCCCAAACCCAAACATTTTTACAGGTAGTAACCTCCTTTAAATACTGTAGTTGCAATTTCGCTTGGATGCCTGTTCCAAGTATACCGATACCTTTTACCGCTTTTGGAGCAAAGAATTTAGCAGCTACAGCACCTGCAGCAGCAGTTCTAATATCCGTCAGATGCCCCTCATCAAGTAAAACGGCTACCGATTCCCCTGTTTTTTGGTTAAAGAGGAGCATCATGCCTTGACTGGAGGGAATTCCCCATTGAGAATTTCCATAGAATCCAGAAGCAATCTTGATGACATAAAAATCCGTGTTTTTAATGTAGCCGTATTTGATATGTACATCACCGGGAGGGTCATAAAAAAGGAGTTCTCCAACCGGAGGTACTACCGTATTTCCATTACTATACTGTTTAAAACCCGCTGCCATGGCAGCTACGACATCAATATCTTTTAGAAGGGATTTGATTTCGGAAAGGTGTAGTATTTTAGTCATGATGTACGGTTATAATTAGGCGCTACGCAAGATACTACATGCACAAAGCTAAAATAGTACTCCAATTGTACTTTATCAAGCCTAAAAACCATTTAAGACGAAGTTTAGGCCCTAAAACTATAGTGCAGCTGGGTAGGAATGGGTCAAGTGTTTAGCTTTCACCTCAAAACCAGCGAGGTACATGCCACATGGCCTAGTTGGAGAGCCGCTTTACCAGATACGCCCAGCCGATAAAAAGAAATTGAACAGGCACACGAATTAAGGCGGCCTGTTTGCTTCCTATGGCAGGTGTTTCCTGAAAAACATCCCAGATATGAATAGGGAGGAAGAGCAACATAAGAATGATGATGCCCGTGGCCGCCTTTTTGGTGTATTGAGGGATAAGCAATAAAACAGCCAAAAGCAATTCTACCGCACCGGATGCATAAACGAATAAGGTCTTAGCAGGTAAAAAAGCGGGAACAAAAGGTTCGTAAAAAACGGGATTCAAAAAGTGCTGAATTCCTGCATAGCCTAGAAAGACCGCTAATAGTAGTTGTAAAATTCTCCAAAGTAGTTTCATTGTGGTTTAGTTACGGGTTGTGGGTGTAAGGTACAATAACTCGAATGAGTACAGATATGCACTGAATTTTAGTATTCGGTTTGCAAGTTCTGAGTTTGATTGAAAATGAAAAATTTACAAACTTGAACGTAGCAAACATGTACGGATGTATGCTTTTTAGGAATTAGTGCTAAAATTATACGGATATAATAGTAGCGATGGCGTATAAAATAACACCTGTTTTTTCCTAGTTTGAAATTTCTGGCACAATACTTGAAGTACAGTTGGTAATTAATACTATTAAATTAGAGTACAATGAGTAAAGGAACAGTAAAATTTTTCAATGATGCCAAAGGTTTTGGTTTTATCACAGAAGAAGGTTCAACAGCCGAACATTTCGTTCACATTTCAGGATTAGTAGATGAGATTCGCGAAGGCGATGAAGTCGAATTCGAACTAACCCAAGGAAAAAAAGGATTAAACGCGGTAAACGTAACAGTTATAGAGTAAGACGCTTAAACTTTAAAATGGAAGCCCATCAGCAATGATGGGCTTTTTTTTATCTTGTATTTAAAAACGAATGATGCAAAGGAGGTTGGTAAGATAGGGTGCTGGAGATTGTAACAGCTTGTTCTTAAAAAGTCTATTTTACATAATATAAATTATAGACCAGATTAACCATTCTATAATTAGTCATTATGTCAAATGGCTTTGGTAGTCGGTTTATATTCTATATTCCTTACAACAACGTTATTTGTCGTGGCGCCTGTGCTGAGCGCAGTCGAAGCATAAAATAGCCGCTGCCAAACGCTCGGTTGTTTTTTTAAACACAAATTTATAGCATTCATGAGCACCTTTAAAAACAATAAAAATCAGCGAATAATTTGCTATCGCCTGTCAACGCCAAAAAATATAAAAGTCTTCCTGACCTTCACTTTTTTGGTCGCCCGATATACCTATTGATAAATTCAAAAGTTGCTTCTTGGCATCTCACCCAATTCTCATGTAATAAAAATCCATGCACCTCGTCAGGAAATATCAATTGTTCAAAATAAACGTCCCGGTTTCGTAACTGTTCCGAGAGCACAACAGATTCTGCAAAAGGCACATTGCGATCATCATCGCCATGAATTAATAATACCGGACTTTTCCAGCCATCGAGGTAGGCTTCCGGAGAAGATTGAAATGCCAATGCTGCTATTTCCGGGAAGTGGTTTTGATCATACCACCCAGCGAATGTGGGTAATTCTGTATTCCAATTATGAACCCCGTGGATATCTACACCTACGGCAAAAAGATCACTTCTCCGAGCTAGACCGTGTGCTGTCAGATAGCCGCCATAGCTCCCGCCCCATAATGCGATACGTTTTGGGTCTACATCGCTTCTTGCTGCCAGATATTCTCCAGCACCTATGAGGTCATAGACTTCACTTGCTCCGGTAATGCCATAATTATCTGCCTCTCTGAATGCTAAACCATAGCCAATGCCACTACGATAATTGATCATCATCGCAAGATAGCCCTGGCTGGCAAAATACTGTTGCAAGGCAAAGGCATTACTATAGTACCCGCTATAGTGATACGCTTGTAGCATTTGTCTGCGACTGCCGCCATGTAAGAACACAACAGATGGATATTTTTTAGTTACATCGTAGTTATCTGGATAAAAAATGGTAGCCATAAATGATTTTCCGTCGGTCGCCTTTATTTCTACCAACTCTGGTATTTTATGACTGTTAAAAACCTTACTGCGCTTACCAATCAGTTGTACATTTCCATTTTTAAGCACTGCCGGTCTGGACATATGCTGTGCTGAAGTCTTAAGGAAAGCAATACCCGTATTGGTCTCTTGCGGACTGAATTCTACGCCTTCACCACTGGTAAGCATGACTTGTTTTTTTGATTCCAAATCTATCTTACCGATATGTCGTCTGTGCTTATCCCCAACATTAGAAGTAAAAAGCAGCGCGTTCCTGTCCCTGGTTAGCCGATAGTCTTCAACAATACCCTCACCTGATGTAAGCTCAGTGACCTCACCAGATTGTATCTGTAGCGCATATAAGTGCATCCATCCTTTTTTCTCCCAAGGGAAAATAAGTTGATCGTTTGTTGCCCACTCTATGGCTGCGCTTGGAAACTGTCCAAAGTAGGCAGAGCCCATGTCCTCATCTGCTTTCCATATCTCACGCGCCTTGGTACTTGCCATTTCCAACAACCTAATACTCCATGGATGCGCTGTCTTCCGCGGTGCAAAAGGGGCTACCTCTTTCGCATTCGGACTCCTAATAAAGGCTATCATCTCACCATCAGGACTCCATTCCGGAGAAAAATCTCGGTCAACCGAGGGGTCCATAAAGGCTAACTTTTCTTTGGTGATATCGTAGACACCGATATAGGAATGGTCTCCTCGCGAACTTGTAAATAAAATATGGCTGTCATCGGGGCTCCATTTGATATCGGATTGCCCACCGCGCGTCTTAAACAACTGTTTAGGTTGTGGTATACTATCCGAAAGCAATGCCGTAAATATTTGACCACCCTTAATAAAAGCAAGCGTAGATCCATCATGAGAAAGCCTTGGGTTGGAGCCTAGCGCTATTCTAATACTGCTACCCCCCTCCAAGGGTTGAATAAATATAGCTTGTTCTGTATTTTGCTGAAGCAAGGCCGGGTTAGCAGGCTCATCTTTTCGATTTTTTGTATTGCCACGTACGAAAATTAAACTATTCCCATTGGCCGTAAACTGCAGATTGCCAATCGCTATTCCTTCATCACCAACATAGTTCGTAAACTGATATACCGAGGAAAAATCTTTACCATTTGCAATAAAAATATTGCGTTCGCCAGCTGTATTATCTACCCAAGCAATCGTTTTGCCATCGTTAGTAACGATTAAATCGGATGCAAAAGGCGCATCTAAAATTTCCTTAATAGTTGATTGAGCGCTTAAGGTTATTCCGAGAAGCAAGACAGCAAATAGATGTAGTAGTCGCATAATGAACAGTTATTGATGCAAGATACATTTTTTAGCTATTCAATTTTTAATGGGAAATAGCTAAAAAATGCCAACGCCCCAACCCACCACCAAAAGCAATCAGCCACTGGCTATTATTTTTTGCAGGAAAACAAAATCTTATCCTAACTTTTCGGTTTTAAGAATCATTACAAACTATTAGTAAAATACCATTCCACACACATTACACTCCCCTCCTATCGTCGGCTCTTTTAATAAGTGTTCTATTACCCTTGTAGAAGAAACTTTTTAGAAGAAAAATTTAAAGGAAAAGTAGTACCAATTACGCCAGCGCTGCAACCCGCTCAAAAAACAAAAGGTCTCCAAGACCTATTGTTTTTACGCCGTACCAAAGCAAAGTTTCATAACGCAAGACATTATGTTTCAAAAAAGAAACATAATCCGTCTTTATATCAAATAGCGATAAGTTATAACATATTCGATGATTTGATAAATTGCCTATGCGAGAAACTCTCCGTCAATAAATTTTTCATAACATTCTCGTAAGCTTGCCACACGGCAGTATTATTAAAAGGTCTAGTAGACCTTTTAAAATATGCGCGAGATGATGCGGCTGCGAAATCGAAGCAGGAGATTCACGAATTCCTTTAAAGCTTTTGCAATTAATTAAGTGAGTAAAAATAAAATGCTATGCACTTGTTATATTTAGAACTACAATTATTGAATATAATTTTGTATTATTAGTATTTTACACTGACAAAGACAGTAAAACATTACAAACATGGATAATATTCGAAAAAACAACTCTTATAACGAATTAGACAAAACTGACGAGCAAATAATTAGACTCTTACAGAAAAATGCTAGACTATCTAATAAACAAATAAATAGCTGCAGAAGTTGGTATTGCTGAATCTACTTGCTCTGAAAGGATGCGCAAATTACATAGAAAAAAAATATTCTTCGGGTTTCATGCTATTGTTGATTCTTCTAAACTTGGTACTAATATAGAAGCTATGGTTGCGATAAAGCTAACCAAAAACACAAAAGATGAAGTTGAAGACTTTAAAAATTCAATGTCATTATTATCTGAGGTTGTCAATATTTATCACTTAGCTGGTCAAATAGATTTTCTACTTTATATTGCCGTAAGAGATAAAGACCATTTAAAGGATTTTGTAATGGATAATGTTACAAAAGATTATGTAAAAAGTTTAGAAACTTCTTTGATTTATGA
>RCND010001433.1_pt1 | contig 13492 bp, 8 predicted proteins | sample 2041351 | NCBI WGS metagenome assembly RCND01 (sample SAMN09708230, study PRJNA481090) | Marine sediment metagenome, whole genome shotgun sequencing project. | biome: marine sediment; feature: ocean; material: sediment; isolation source: Sewage treatment plant 12B marine sediment (STP12B) ...
TAATACAGATGACAGCTTTATCCACTTCACCGGCGATCAGGCCGGCGCTGATTTTGACGGTGTATGGAAAACCTGGACGGCTGATATTCGCTTTGCAGGCGATGCGCTGGCGAGCAGTTCCTTTGATGTCACCGTAAGAACGACAGATGTTGAAACAGAAGATGAGGATCGCGACACTACCTTGATGGACCCGGAATGGTTCGATCCGAAAACATTTCCGGAAGCGTACTACCGAGCAACTTCATTTGTGGCAAACGATGACGGCAGCTTTGTCGCCAATGGCCAACTCGTTATCAAGGACAATGCAGTACCACTCGCATTGAGTTTCACTGTGGAAAGTGATGGCGCAAATCGTTTGCTACAAGGCAGCGCCGAGCTATTACGGCTGGATCATGCCGTTGGCGTTGGCGAATGGGAAGACACGACCTGGGTCAGCAATGAAGTCACCGTCAGTGTTCGTGTTGCGGCAACGGTTACGAACTAACGATCTTGATCGACGTATAGGCTGCCAATCCTTCTTCGCCGAATTCGACACCAATGCCGGAACACTTGATGCCGCCCATCGGTACGTGCGGCGCGATCTCGGCATGCTTGTTGACCCAGACTGTGCCCGCTTCAAGTTCGGCTGCGACCAGCATGGCTTGTTCCTTATCAGCACCCCATACCGAGGCGCCGAGCCCAAACTCCGTTCCGTTTGCCGCAGCAATGGCATCTTCGATGTTGGCATAGCGAACGATCGGCAAGACGGGTCCAAATTGCTCCTCGTCAACCAGGCGCATGCCGTCGCTGACATCAGCGACGAAGGTAACCGGATAAAAGTAGTTGTCGCCGCCAAACGCTTCGCCACCACAGAGAATACGCGCACCATTTGCTTTGGCATCGTCGACCAGATCAATAACACGATTGTATTGCCGCTCGTTCTGCAAAGGGCCCAGCGCACTTGTCTCATCCATGCCGTCACCCATCTTGATGTTGGCAGCAAATCCTGCCAATGCTGCACAAGTCGCTTCATAATCATCGTCGTGAACGTACAATCGCTTTAACGCGCCACAGGTCTGTCCTGAGTTGATCATGGAGCCGAAGAACAAGCCTTCGACAAACTGACTGGCATCGGTCCCCGGCAATAGAATACCCGCGTCATTGCCGCCGAGTTCAAGCGTCACCGGCGTCACCGCGTTCGCTGCACTGGCCATGACTTTCTTTCCGGTCGCGATCGATCCGGTAAATACGATTTTGTCGATGTCCGGATGATTAGTCAGTTCGGCACCGAGTTCATCGCCACCCGAAATACAGTTGATCAGGCCCGGCGGCAATTCCTCATTGAGTAACTCAACGAAACGTAGCGTCGTGAGTGGTGTGAACGGTGATGGTTTGATGACTACGGTATTGCCCGTGCGCAGAGCCGGCACGAAATGCCAAACCGCGATCATCAACGGCCAGTTCCATGGTGTAATTGAAGCGACAACGCCCAACGGAGCGCGCTGCTGAACAATACGTCCACCCTCGTCATCTTGCAGGACTTTATCCTCAAGACCCAAGGTTGCGGTAAAGCCGGCCCACGCAGCCGAGCCTCCGACTTCAAAACGTGAACCCAGACCCTCCAGCGGCTTGCCCTGCTCGAGCGTCAGAAGTTCTGCGAGTTCAGCTGCGTTTTCGGTCGCAACGCGGGCAACTGTTTCGCATACATCTGTTCGTTCCTTGTCGCTGGAATGTCTCCAGCTGGCAAATGCCCGACTAGCAGCAGCAATGGCATTGTTCAAATCCTCGGCACTACCGTTTGGCGCGAGACCAACGACTTCGCTGGTATTCGCCGGATTCTTGATCTCGGTGTAGCTCGCAGCCGGCGCGGACTTACCGTCGATCGTCATTTCATATTGTCGTGTCATCATAATCTCCGAATAGCCACGTTTCGTATGGCGAGAATCCATGCAGCGTCATTTCTTCGTTGGTTCTATCATTAAGCAATGTTCGCACTCAATCATCCGGCGATTGGCGTAGTCGCCACAAGTCTATTGGCGCTCCTTGTTTCGGTATCCGCAACGGCCCAGCAAGTCTCGGCTGGCCGGGAACTATACGATAGCAGTTGCGCATCCTGTCATGGCGGGCAGCTTGAGGGCAGCGAAGCTGCCGGGCCGTTGATTGGGCATTCCTTTCGATCAAAATGGAACAGCGACTCGCTGACCGAGCTCGACACCTTGATCCGCAACACAATGCCCATCGCCAATCCGGGTGGACTGACCGATACCGAGTACGCACTTCTGTTCGCATTCGTTGTGAGTCAGAACGATGGCTCAAACAACGACTCCCCGGCCGCGACAGAAGAAGTTGCAATGATCGAATGGTTGCATCATCGCGGCGACCCCGGCGCGATGAATTATTCTCCGCTGGATATCATCAACAGCGACAACGTCGCAGCGCTGCAGGTCGCGTGGCGCTGGCGCTCCGACAACTTCGGTCCCGGCATTCACTCAAACTTGCAAACCACTCCGATCATGGCCGACGGCGTACTTTATGCGACCGCCGGTCTGCGACGCGATGTGGTCGCGATTGATGCTTTGAATGGTGAAACGCTTTGGATGTACAGAATCGACGAAGGCGAGCGCGGCGCCAATGCACCACGCAAGGGTGCCGGTCGCGGGGTCGCATACTGGCGCGACGGGGATGAAGCGCGAATCTTCTACATCACTCCAGGGTATCAACTGATCTCACTTGACGCCGAGACGGGGCGGCCACGGACCTCTTTCGGCAGCGACGGTATTGTCGACCTCAAGACGGCGCTCGACCCGGACATTGACGCCACTAAGGCGCGGATCGGCGCGAGTTCCGCGCCAATCATCATCGGCGATGTCGTCATTGTCGGTGCTGCATTTCCGGCCGGCTTCGCACCACCGTCTATGCAAATGACCAAAGGCCCGGTCAGTGCTTATGACGTGCATTCCGGAAAACAGCTCTGGGTTTTCAATACGATTCCGAACGCCGACGAATTCGGCAGCGAAACCTGGCTGCAAGGTTCTGCGGAATACACCGGCAACACCGGTGTCTGGGCGCCGATGTCAGCAGATCCGGACCTTGGCTACCTGTACTTGCCAGTCGAAGCCGCCACCGGCGATTTTTATGGTGGACACCGACCAGGCGACAATCTGTTTTCGCAGAGTCTTGTTTGTATCGATGCGCTTACCGGCGAGCGTGTCTGGCATTATCAAATGGTGCATCACGGCGTCTGGGACTACGACCCACCGGCGCCACCTGTCTTATTTGACGTTCACCACAACGGCGAAACCATTCCCGCAGTCGTACAAGTAACCAAGCAGGGATTTACATTCGCATTCGACCGCAGGGACGGCACACCACTCTGGCCGATCGAAGAGCGGCCTGTTCCTGCAAGCACAACTCCGGGTGAGCAGAGCGCGAAGACGCAGCCCTTTCCAACCTTGCCAAAGCCATTCGCACGTCAGGGCGTGAGCGCGGCGTCGTTGAATAATCTGACGCCCGAAATCTATGCGGAGGCAGCGCGTATAGCGTCGGGCTACTCGTTCGGACCGCTATACACACCACCCGCCGTCGCCTCGGCAGCAAGTGGCGGTACCCTGTTTGCCCCGAGTGCGGCTGGCGGCGCAAACTGGCAGGGCGGTGTTGCCGATCCGGAAACCGGCGTGATGTATATCGCATCGACCAATTCCATCGGACTTGCTGCTTTGATCCCTTCCAACGATGACTCTGACATGAGTTTCCTTGGCAATCGCAAGAAACTGGAGCATCCCTTCGGTTTACCGTTGTCGCGTCCACCCTGGGGCACGATTACGGCAATCGATTTCAACAGCGGGCAACACCTTTGGCAGATTGCGAATGGCGACACGCCCGCGTACGTCAGCGAGCACCCGAAACTTCGGGGAGTCGATATTCCACGCACCGGCCACAACGATCGTGCCGGACTTCTGGTGACCAGATCATTGCTGTTTGCCGGTGAAGGCGCGGGTCTTTATGTTGCGAATGAAGGTGGCACCAAGTTGCGAGCGCATGACAAAGCAACAGGAAAAATTCTCGCCGAGATAGAACTCAATAGCCGACAGTCAGGAATACCGATGACCTACGCGGTGGACGGCAGGCAGTTTATTGTTGTCTCTGTCGGTGCGCCCGGTAAAGCCGGCGAGCTTGTCGCACTCAGCCTTAGAGCTCTACCTGATCCTTGAATTGAAATAGCTCAAGGGTGATCTCGCCCGGCGCCTGGACGAAAACCATCCGATGCTCACCCAGCTCGGACGTAGTGAACTCGCCTTCAGCCGGCGCTCGCAGCACTATCTGCGCTCCAAGTTGTTCTGCCCTGCTCGCTGCAAACTCGGTGTCTGCCACCGTAAAACAAAGATGCGCCACTCCTGCAACGCGATCCTTGGGATGCCTGGGGTATTCGCTGAGGCGGACCACGTTATCAGCCACCAGAATCTCAAGGTATTGACCCGAACTGTTCTTCAGAAACAGTCGTTCACCGCCCCTTTTGCGCGGCACCCGCGAGACCAGCTCGAAGCCAAGCAGCTCTTTGAGCAAGGTCTGTAACGCATTGCAGTCCTGTGGCTGGACCCACAGTCCGGCGTGGTGCATCTTGGCATTGATTGGCATGCAATGAAGTGTAACCAAGTCCATTCGAACCTGTTACGCGAAAATTGGTCAGAAAGTCCAGAGGTGAAAGACATGTATCGCAGCTTGAAACAAATCACATTATTTTTGCTATTGGCCAGCCTATCAGGCGTCGCCATTGCTCATCATGGCTGGGGCATTTACCAGGGAGAATTCGAACTCAACGGCGTCATAAAAAAGATCAGGTTTATGAACCCGCACGACAGCATCGTGCTTGAGGATGAAGACGGCAACGTATGGAAGGTGCTGTTCGCACCCCCATATCGCAACGAACCGATCGGCTTTACGAAAGACTCTCTGCAAGTTGGTTGGACCGTCAAATTATATGGCCAACGGCATGCCAGCGAATCAGTGCTCGAAATGAAGACAGAAATCATTGAGCACAACGGCGAAGTCATTTACGAGTATCCACACCCGCAACGCCGCCGTTAAGTACTTACAGGCGTTAAAGCCAGAAGGTCGACCCGAGTTTCGCGGAGATCACTTCTGCGCATCTAAGAGTGGCCTTGTGTACTTTCGTTTTCGGCGGGTTTCCGACGATATCTGATGGTCCAACACATGCTACGGTGCCGACCAGCTCACTCTTGACGTCGAATACTGGAGCCGCAATTCCTGCCAGGCCCAAACTCCAGGGGTTGCTGGAAAAATCATACCGATCGCGACGAATCTTGCGTAGTTTTGCCTTAAATTGCCGACGCTTGTTGTCAGAGTTCAGGCCCCAACTATCGCCGTAGATTTCGAGCAGCTTCTCGCTTTCTGCTTCACCAATATAGGCCAGGGTCACACATGCGGAGGGCGAACGCGGGGGCACCAGATAAAACCCCAACGGGACATGATAGAACGTTTGCGGTGCTGGGAGACTTTGAATGACCGTGGCACCGCCATTGTTAGCGGGAATAGTAAATATTACAGCCATACCCGTCTCAGAGCGTAGTTCTTTGATGTAGTTTTCCGCAATCGCGAATGGTTGATGCTGCTGTCGTGCAGCCTCGCCTACCGATATGAGCCGCATGCCGAGCAAGTAGCCTCCGCCATCCATTTTTTCAGCGAAACCTTGCTGTTGCAAAGTCGCTAGATAACGAGAAACGACAGACTTGTGTAAGCCAAGATCCGCTGCGAGATCAGTCACTCTCGTTGGTTCTAAACGCTGCGCCATATACATGAGCACTTCCATCATATTACCGATGGACTGAACATTTGGACTCTTTTTTTGCACAGATTGCTTAGGCAACTTCTCTCCACCGACTGGTATTTCGTGAGTACGTGCGGGCGATTATACCCATATCTACGCTTATTTCGGTTTATGCGTATTAAGCAACTCAGTTACGTATTACGCAACAAGCACAACTTCAGGCTATTGCGAATAAGGCCCCGCTCTCGTGTAATAAAACCAGTAACGCATAACAGAGGATCAGTATGAAAACTCGTATTAGACACCGCTCACTCAGCACAGTGATAGCTGCATTGGCCATCGCATCGATCGCCTTACCAGCTTATGCGCAAGACTCTGACGGGCTCGAAGAGATCATTGTCACAGCGGAACGACGCGCATCGTCATTACAGCAAACAGCGATCTCGGTCGTTGCTTTTACGGGTGACCGGCTCGAAGAGCTGGGTGTCCTTGACCCGCAAACCCTGGCTGACTTCACACCCAATGTCAGCATCGGCGACGGCACGGGACGCGGCTCCGGTGGCTCGATGATCTCGATTCGCGGAGTGAACGAAGCTCGCATCAGTCCGGTACTCGATCCGGCAGTAGGCATCTACATCGATGACGTGTACTACGGCCGGCCTCAGACCGCATTTCTCAGGCTTCTGGACGTCGAGCGCATTGAAGTCCTGCGCGGACCCCAGGGCACATTGTTTGGCAAGAACAGTGTCGGCGGAGCGTTGCGCTACATTACCAAGAAGCCCGACTTTGAAGGAACCAGCGGCTACCTAAAGGCCAGCGTTGGCGACTACGACCGCGCGAACCTGAAGTTCGGCATCAATCTCCCGCTTTCTGAAAGGACGGCAATGCGGTTTGCGGCCGCAACGTTGAACCGCGATGGCTACGTCAAACGTCTCGCAGACGGCGAAAGCCTCGGCAACGAAGATACGAAGTTTGCCCAAGCTCAGTTGCGCTTCCAGGCGAATGACGACCTGAACATCAACTTTCGACTGGACTACACTAAGCGAGAAACTGACGGCGGTCCGATTAAACTGTTCGACTACTACCGTTACAACAACACCGATGACACTACGCCAGGCGGGCCAACCGCGGCTTCTCCTGGTTCATCCGCATCTGCTGCATGGAATGGCTACTGGGGCGGCACATCCAGAGCCTATGATCCAAACATTCCGGACAGCCTGTACGAGGTTGAAGGCACTGGTCGAATGTCAGTACTGGACTCGGAATCCATCGGTGGCGGAATCGATATTACATGGGATGTCTCGGACACGCTGACCGTGAAATCGATCACCGGTTTTCGCTCTGTCGAAGAATACACAGAAAGAGATCCCGATGATCGGGCGGACGCCTACACATTTTTTGACGACAAGGCAGAAGAAGGTGTGGATTTCTGGTCACAGGAATTTCAACTCAACGGCACGCTGGCGAACGGTGCGCTCAATTGGGTCGGCGGCGTTTACTACTCCGTTGAAGAACCCTATCGTCGGGATATTGAAGACAGGGATTCGCGCATTCGTACACAACGGGGAATGCTAATCCTCAACGATACGGCACAACAGGAAACCAAGAGTCTCGGCGTTTATCTGCAGGGTACCTGGGACGTTACTGATGCTCTGGGCATTACCGCCGGTGTTCGTTTCTCGGAAGACGATAAGAATTACAGCATTGGTCAAGTCGCGATTTGGGATGCGGCTCTGGCTGCCGAAGCGGCTACGGCCGGCCTTGCACCTCTGTCTCCGCCAACATACGACGGTTGCGATCCGTCGCTCACAATATCCTGCATTTCAGTGGCAACTCTGTCGGGCGGCGAGAAGTTTAGTTCCACTACTCCGCGTCTGGCCGTTCAGTACCAATTTACGGATGACCTGATGGCCTACGTATCAGCCGCAAAAGGATTCAAGTCGGGCGGTACAAATGATTCTGTCGCGGACATTGATACGCCGTTCGACCCGGAAGAATTGTGGACCTACGAACTTGGCTTTCGTTCCGAGTTCGCAGATGGACGTGCTCGCATCAATGCGACTTATTACACATCCGACTACGAAGACAAACAGATTACGGTGACGACGGCGACAGAATGTACCAATCGCTGTACTACGAATGTCGGCAGCGCTGAGATCAGCGGCATCGAAATCGACGCGATTTTCATGGCAACAGACAATCTGTTACTGCGCGGCGGCTTAGGTACGATCGACGCCAAATGGTCATCGATCGATAACCCGGCGGCGGGCGTAACGAAGTTTTCCAAGTTCGGTCGCGCACCAGAGTTGTCCTATACGCTTGGAGCCCAGTACACATTCCAGCTGGCAGGCGGTTCTCGGATTCAGGCAACTGCCGACTACGCCTTTACCGACGACCAAAATTCGTCGCCACAGGACTCAACAACGATATTTATCCAGGACTATTCACTGTTGAAACTCCGACTAATGTACAAGGCGGCCAACGAAAATTGGGATGCGAGTTTATTCTGCTCAAATTGCGCGGACGAGGAGTACTTCACAGGCGGTGCATCATGGTCAGGCTCAGCTGACAACACGCCTTTCCCAGAGATCAAACCGGCATCCAGCTACATTTACACAGAAAACGGCGCGGACCCCTTTAGACAAGCACCACCGGGAACCTCTTTTGTAAACATCGGAGCACCACGCATGTGGGGCGCCGAATTCCGCTACTACTTCGGCACCTGATCTCTGGATTCCCCCCTGTAGATCTGCCTGAGCCAAAAGGCGCGATCCGGAAACGGGTCGTGCCTTTTTTTCTCTATGCGTAACAGCGCTCGGGTCTCCTTGGAGTTTTTGCCGATCAAGCCGTTACAATCAACTGCATGAGCAAACTTACTACTGGCCAGGCCATCGTTAAATCCTTACTCGCCCACGGCGTCGACACTATGTTCGGCATACCAGGGGCGCATATGTATGACTTCAATGACGCTTGTGCACAACACAAAGACGATCTCAATTTTGTAGTCACCCGCCACGAACAGGGTGCTGGCTATATGGCGTACGGCTATGCCAAGTCTACTGGCAAAGTCGGCACTTACACGGTTGTCCCGGGACCTGGCATGCTCAATTCAAGTGCGGCGCTTTGCACCGCGTACGGCGCCAATACGCCCGTACTTTGTGTAACCGGGAACATCATGTCGCACTTAATAGGACAAGGCCGCGGCCAGCTGCACGAGCTTCCCGACCAGCTTGCAACGATGCGCGGCCTTACCAAGTGGGCCGAACGTATTAATCACCCGACTGAAGCACCCGGCGTCGTGGCCGAAGCGTTTCGACAGTTACAGACAGGGCGTATCCGGCCAGTGGCTATAGAAGCCCCTTGGGATGTATTCGGCATGCAGGCCGAAGTCGACCTCAACGTATCCATGGCGGTGCCACCGCCACCACAACCTGACCCGGACATGATTGCGGCTGCGGTCGACGTCATCAAGAACGCAAAGAACCCTATGATATCGGTTGGCGCAGGCGCGCTACACGCAGGCGAAGAGATTCTTGAACTCGCGAAATTGTTGCAAGCGCCGGTGACCGCACATCGCAGCGGCAAGGGCATAGTTAGCGAGGATTCACCGTACGGCATGTCGTTTGCCGCCGCATTTGAACATTGGAAGAAATGCGACGTTCTAATCGGCATCGGTAGTCGCCTTGAGTTGCAGCACTTCCGTTGGAACTGGTTCCCGAACGGTATCAAGACCGTTCGTATCGACATCGATCCCACCGAGTTCGTCCGACTGAAGCCGGATGTTGGTGTCGTTACCGATTCCGCACTGGGCACCACGGCATTGATCGAGGCCTTGTCCAAAGAAGTTGAAAGCCGAGCCAGCCGTGAAGAAGAATTTACGGCCATCAAAGCGCGCGCCGCCAAAGCAATTCGCAGCGTACAGCCACAAATGGACTATCTCGATGTCATACGCGATGTCTTGCCGCGTGATGGTTTTTTCGTAGAGGAAATTTCACAAGTCGGTTTTACATCGCGCTTTGGATTTCCAGTGTATGAGCCGCGCAAGTTTGTAACTTGCGGGTATCAGGACAATCTCGGTTTTGGATTTAATACCGCACTCGGCGTCAAAGTTGCGAATCCAGATAATCCGGTGGTCGCAGTTTGCGGAGACGGCGGCTTCATGTTCGGCGTTCAGGAGTTGGCCACTGCAGTGCTGCACAAGATCAACCTTGTTACCTGCATATTTAACAACAGTGCTTACGGAAATGTTCGTCGCGATCAGATTAACAATTACGACGGCCGCCTGATTGGCGCTGACCTCGCCAACCCCGACTTCGTCAAGCTCGCAGAGAGCTTCGGTGCGGTCGCCTACCGCGCCACCAATCCCAAAGAATTCCGTACTGCCCTCGAACAAGCGTTTAAGGACGACGCGCCGGTCATTATTGACGTCATTGTCGAAACCGGCAGCGAAGTACCGCCCTGGAGTTTTATTCACCCCGCACCACCTGAATAGCGTCTATCATCAGGGAGATGGCTAAGAACGATATCGAAGAAGAGATCGCGCGCTTAGTCGCCCACGGTGCGCTGGGCCGATCAACCGTATATGCGCGGCTACTGCGATATCTCGCTGACGCGTCTGCGCGCGGTGCGCTGCCAAAAGAAGTTGATATTGCTACCGATGTGCTCGACAAGGCGCATTTTGAACCCGGCACCGATTCCACCGTACGTGTCTACGTACACAACCTGAGACAAAAACTCGATTCGTATTACACGGCCGACACGTCCGGCCGCACAGCACGCTTGATCATTCCGAAGGGAAAGTACCAGCTGATTCTGCAATCCGGCGATTACCTTGCAAGTAAAGCAGTACCCGCGGGAGGCGAGAGCCGACGCATCTGGCTGACAGCGGTCATAGTTGGCCTCATGCTGGCGGCGTTCGTACTCGGGCAAATGACACGACCCGGCCTGGGCGATAGTCAAACTAGTTATGCCGACTCACCGATCTGGCAAGCCATCGTCGACGACAACGATACGGTGGTGGTCGTCGTCGGCGACTATTATATGTTCGCCGAGGGGAGTAGTAGTCAGCCTGGCGAGCGCCTGATTCGCGATTTTTCCATCAATAGTTCCGCTGATTTCAATGACTGGATTGCCAGCAACCCGGAACTTGCAGATCGCTACACAGACATCCGACTCTCCTATCTCCCGGTGGGGATGGCGACGGCACTCAATGACGTATTGCGAGTTTTGCACAAGCAAACTCGCAACATCCGCATCATTCCGCAATCTCAATTTCATCCGCGCATGCTGCGACTGTCGCACGTAGTCTACGTTGGTTACGTCAGCGGACTCGGCAGTCTGAACCAATATTTGTTCTCAGCGTCGCGACTAATGCTTGGTAATAGTTACGATGAATTAGTCGATATTGAAAGCGGCGAGCGATTTGTGAGTAATGCGGGATACGTTACCGACGATTTCAGCAGTTACACGGACTATGGTTTCGTGTCGACGTTTCCCGGCCCATCAAATAATCAGTTTCTCTTCGTTACCGGCCTGCGCGATGAAGGTTTGATGCGTATGGCGGCGACGATCGCCGACCCGATTGAAGTCTCGAAGCTTGGTGCGAGCGGTAGCTCGTTTGAAGCTTTGTACCGCGTCAGCGGTATCGACCGTACTCACGTCGCCGCTCAAAAACTTTTCACCGCGACGATCGACGCGAGTGAAATCTGGCTACAGTCCACTGCTCATTAGTTTGCATCAGGCGATACAGGTATGCGATGCAGTGAGCAACGTAACTTATTGTTTTTAAAAAATAAACTTCTATTTATTAACGTTAATCCAACCGTTACCTAACGAAATCGTATTGCGTTGCAGCCCGTTGAGCTGCGACCGTGCCCGTCGGTTAATTAACTCGACCTCCAACGATAACTATTTGTGACTAGCATCCAACCATGCCATGCACTGTACCTCAGCATTCTGCTGTTGCTCAGCAGCGCCGCAATTGCCCAGGACGAGACCGCGGCAGAATCCTATGATGCAGAAAAGGACGTACAGGAAGAAGTACTCGTATGGGGTCGAGCTATCGATCTGGTCGGCGCCGCCGATTCGGCTTCTGAAGGAATTGTTGGCTTTGACGACCTGAAGACCCGACCCTTACTGCGTGTCGGCGAACTGGTCGAAGTCATTCCCGGCATGATCGCAACGCAGCACAGCGGCGGTGGCAAGGCCAATCAGTATTTCCTGCGCGGTATCAATCTGGATCACGGTACAGATTTCTCGATCCAGTTCGAAGGTATGCCGGTCAATTTCCGCTCGCACGCACATGGTCAGGGCTATCTCGATATGAATTTCATTATCCCTGAGCTCGTGCAATCCATCGAATATCGAAAAGGTACCTACTCTGCTGACGTAGGCGATTTCTCGGCCGCCAGCTCCAGCAAGTTCAAGACCTACGACACGTTGAATCAGGGGTTCGCCGAACTCATCTACGGCACCGAGGAATACTTCAGAGCGGTTGCCGCGAACTCCTGGGCTATTGGCAGCGGAGACCTTTTACTTGGCGCCGAGGTTCGCAGATCAGACGGTCCTTGGGAAAACCCCGAGAACGTACAACTTTTCAACGGTTTTGCGAAATACACACGTCAAATTGGTGATTACTCGTTGAGTGTGATTGGCACGGCCTACAGCAATGAATGGAACGCAACTGATCAAATACCGCGACGTGCTGTGGAGTCCGGCGACCTGTCCCGTTTTGGCTTTGTGGATCCAAGCGTTGGCGGCAAGACGCGGCGCTTCAACCTGATTACCAGTCTTACGAACGGTACAACTGACTGGCAGGCGTTCGTATCGAACTACGAGCTTAATCTGTTCGGCAATCCCACCTATTATCTCAACGACCCGATCAATGGAGATCAGATCGAACAGGAGGACAGGCGATGGGTATTCGGCGGTCGGGTTGATCACGAAACGGCATTTAGCCGATTTACACGCCCGCTGACGCTTCGTCTCGGCGCAGACACGCGCTACGACAAAATCTCCGAAGTGAATTTGTACAACACGTCGCTACGACAGCGAGTGTCAACTGTACGGAACGATTCGGTTAACGAATTGAGCCTGGGGACCTACGCCGAACTCGCCGTCGCCTGGACAGACAAACTGCGTACGACCCTTGGCGTTCGCGGCGACTTTTTTAGCTGGGACGTGAGCGCGATCCGAACTGAAAACTCTGGCTCCGGATCCGACGCTATCGTTGCACCGAAAATCAGCATCGCTTACAACATCAACGACGAGTGGGAAATCTATGCCAACTACGGTGGCGGCTTCCACTCCAATGACGTTAGGGCCGCCGAGACGCGAGTCGACCCGGTCACTGGCGACCCTGCCGAGACATTCAAGGTCATCTCGGAGGCAACCGGCTTTGAAACCGGATTTCGTGCCGAAGTCTCAGACACATTGAATTTTTCGGCAACATTCTTCTCTCTCAAACTCGACTCAGAACTCATCTTCGTCGGCGATGCCGGCGCCACTGAGCCGAATGATGCGACCGAGCGAATCGGCGTCGAGGCCACGATCTTCTGGCAAGCGACAGACTGGTTGGTACTCGATGCCACGGCTGCCAAGACCGATGCGAAGTTCGTCGACGCAGCTCCCGGTCTCGACCAAATTCCGGACGCACACGACATTGTCGGCGCGGCTGGCGCAACCGTTTGCATCTGCATGACGGCCACACCTACACCCGGTTCTGGGCGC
>RCND010001434.1_pt1 | contig 13492 bp, 12 predicted proteins | sample 2041351 | NCBI WGS metagenome assembly RCND01 (sample SAMN09708230, study PRJNA481090) | Marine sediment metagenome, whole genome shotgun sequencing project. | biome: marine sediment; feature: ocean; material: sediment; isolation source: Sewage treatment plant 12B marine sediment (STP12B) ...
TTGGTCATGGTCATTTTGGCGTGGTACCCGAGGCTTCCATCAGCCAACGCACGGTGGATGACATATTCTCTTCAGTGAAAAGGGTTTTTTGCTCATAAAGTTTTTCGTTGCAGTCGATACCAAAGCCCTACTGCCAGCAGCAAAAACAGTGCTTGGCCAAGCACGAAGTTTAACCATCGGCCATTCAACAGGGGTACCGCAAAACTTGCCACACCGGCACCTGTCAGCATTTGCAGAAACCCCTGCAGCGAAGCAGCTGAGCCACGGTGGGTTGGCATGCAATCCAGCGCCAATACAGTAAGCCCCGGTAACATCAATGCGAACCCGGTGACATAGAGCAAAAGCGGGCCGATCACACCGGGGATACTGGCGGTCCAAAAACTGGCAATGATGATACTGACCACTGATGCCAGGATCATCATGAAAAAACCTACGGATATGGTTTTTTCGGCAGACCAGCGGTGGGTCAGACGACTTGAAATGGTAGCACCCAGTATCAACCCGGCTACCAAAGGCAAAAACAGCCAGGCAAAGTCATCGGTACCAAGACCCAGGAAGTCGTATATCACGGTGGGTGCGCCGGCGACATAGAGGAATTGCCCGGCAAAGGCCAATGCCCAGCTGAGCACCAAAACAGGAAACTGTTTGTGCAGTAATGCATCGAAATATGTGCGCATAACTGCGCTGGGGCGTATGGAGCGTCGTTCGCCTTCACCCAGTGTTTCGGGGGTGAAGACTGCCATCAGGATCATCAGGCAACCAAAGCTACAAAGAAACCAGAAGACACTACGCCAGCCAAACATCTCATGCAGCCAGCCACCAAGGATCGGAGCTATGGCCGGTGCGATCGCAAACCAGAGTATCGCCTGTGCCATGGCGCGGCGTGCCGCTTCGGCGCTATGGGCATCACGGATCATGGCCCGCGCCGCGATAACACCACCGCTCGCAGACAGACCTTGCAGGATGCGCAAGAGCAGAAAAGTTTCGGCATTGCTGGCCAGCGCACAACCAATGGAGGCCAGGGTATATACGCTCATGCTGATCAAAATGACCAAACGCCGTCCTATACGATCAGCCAGCGGGCCCCAGAAAAGTGTCGAGACAGCGAAGGCAAATAAGTAGACCCCCAGGCTTTGCGAAAGTACTGCACGCGAGATCCCAAACTCCTGCTCAATATCCGGAAATGAAGGCAGGTAGGTGTTAATGGAGAACGGCGCAACCATTGACAATACTGCGGCAAAAAATGTCAGGTGACGGGAGCCTGTCTTGGAGGAACTAGTGGTTTGACTTGTCATCTGGGGAAAAGCGCCCGGCTAATGGATAAGGTGGACACGTGTGTCCACCTTATCGGGTCGTCGGAAACACCGTGAGTATGGGTTAGGATCTTACCAGAGCTTCCACTTCACTATTGCATTTGCCATCTTCTCAAAGCCATCACCATAGGGTGGGGCCAGGGCTAGAATGCCGGACTTTTTAGCCTGTTTGAAAATCGGCCGCAACTTGGAAAACTCGATAAATCCTTCCCGGCCGTGGTAGTGGCCCATTCCGCTGTTGCCGATGCCTCCAAAAGGCATGTCGTGTTGACCAACGTGCAGCATGCTGTCATTGAGGCACATGCCTCCAGACAGTGTATTGTGAATAATCTTTTCTTGCGTGGCCTGGTCATTGCTATATAGGTACAGCGCCAATGGACGCTCGTTGTCATTGATATAGTCGATCACTTCACCCAGGTCATCATAAGGTTTGACGGGCAGTATTGGCCCAAAGATTTCTTCCTGCATCAGCAACATGTCATCACTGGGGTCCAGTACGAGATGAGGGGGCATCTTACGCGCGTCCGGATCAGACTTGTTTTCGCCCAGCAAATTGATGGGTTCTGCACCCTTGTCGACTGCATCCTCTAGAACAGCAGTTAATCGGGTAAAGGCCTTGTCATCGATAATCGAGGTAAAGTCCTTGCTTGCGGCAGTAGGATAACGTCCACTGACAATCTCCTTGGCCAGATCAACGAACTCGGTAACCTTGTTCCGTGGGATAAATAAATAATCCGGCGCCACACAGGTTTGGCCGGCGTTGAGGTATTTTGCGAATAACAGACGCTCTGCCGCCATCTTCAAATCACAATCCTCGGCAATAATGGTCGGCGACTTCCCGCCAAGCTCCAATGTTACCGGTGTCAGGTATTGGGCCGCAGTTGCCATAACTATTTTGCCAACCGCCGGAGAACCGGTGAACACCAGGTGATCCCAAGGTCGGTGAGTAAATTCTTTTGCAGAAACACCCGGGATTATGACCAGTGTGTCTTCGTCAAAAACTTCGGAGACCAGCTTATCCATTAAGCGGCATAATGTTTGCGAATTGGAAGCCATTTTCACTATGCAGCGGTTGCCCGCAGCCAGTGCGCTGATACAAGGGCTCAAGGCCAAAAACAGCGGGTAATTCCACGGGGAAACAACACCTACAACACCCTTGGGTTGGGGGATAACCCTGTTTTTACCACCAAGATACGCCAGGCCAATATGCCGTTTTTGGGGTTTCATCCACTTTCTCAGGCGTTTGCGGTTATGAGCAATACCACCCAGTAAGCCAAATACTTCCAGCATTCGTGTTTCCTGGGGACTGCGATTACCAAAGTCTGTGTTGATGGCCTCGGCGATGGCCGTTTGGTTTTCAAGTAGGAGTTTTTGCAACTTGTCCAAATTTTGAAGTCGGGTTTCCAGGCTTGGGTACTGTTGCTGGCGGGACGCCGATCGCTGTTTGGCAAATACGAGATCCACACGACTGGTGTTTTCAGCGGTTGCTGTGCTGGTGGTGTTGTTCATTTATATAGTCCTTGAAATATGCGGGTTAGATCGGTGCCAGTCCGAAATAATGTCCGGGATGAAATGGCTTCCAAAATCTTCTGCGTTGCGAGAGACGATCAGCCACCACAAACATAGTCTGAGCGTTGACACTCATGCCGGTATGGCTCGATGTAACTTCGATATTTTCAACCCGGTCATGTCCGCTATGCTGAATACAGGCCCGCCAGTGACAGATGCCATCGAGTTTGCTGTAGATTGCGGTGGTGGGAACAGGAGGCGGTTTGCCAATTTCCCATTGTTGTTGCTTGAACTGCTCGGGTTTATCAACATCCTCGGGGTTAAACATCTTGTAAAGATCTGACAGGTTTGACGCCTCGCCTTCCGGGTCATTGAACGGACTTCCCAGTGTGATCACCTGGCGTACGGCATCAGGATTCAGTTTCGCCAGTTCGCGTGCATAGATACCACCCAGGCTCTGACCTACGAGACTGATTCTGCAGCCGTATTCTTGATACAAGCCGCTGAGTAATTCACTGAGGCCCTCAAATAATTCAGGGCGAACCCCAAAATTGACACCCTGTTTCCAACCACAGGGTAAATATCCGAGTGTGGAGAGAAACTTCCGCAAGACCACCGTGGAACGGTCACCGACGGTGAACCCTGGAATGACAATGACCGGATGACCATCGCCGCCCCTCACTGAACTCAGCCAGGACTCTGCCCATGGAAGCATCGCCAGTTCTGCCATGGCCCGAAAGGGTTCAGTCAGGTTTAGAGCTTCAGCGGGTGGTCTGAATTTTTCTCTCAGTACGTAGTTCATGTTATTCCTTGAGTTCAGCGAACGAGTCTTGCAGACATTCCACGTAGTGTGCAGGGTCCGGCATCATGGTGCGGCAGCATGTGATCCCGATGAATAACTCCCCACAATAGCTACCGATACTATGGAAAAGGCCATTGCCATCGGTGCATGGCCCCAAACCCCATCCACGTACCAGTAAAGCACCATTACTATAAATTGGATGTTGAACACCCGGAACGTTGGTGATCACCGTATTGACCGTGGGTGCCACAAAGTTGGCCAGGCCATTTTCAGCCGCCACCCGGGCACCCAGAGCCGACAGTTGGGTCGGGATAAAGTCAGCCATCTCCAGCATGGATTTTGCGTCAATCGCGTTGGTGGTTTCTTTGGCGTTGCGGGTCGCATCACAAATTGCCTGCAGACGCTCCTTTGGATCAGTGATGTTGGTATGCAATGGTATCGACATGGATACCACCTGGTTACCCCCGGTGCCTGTCGCTTTCGGGTCACGTACATTGATGGGACACATGCTCACCAGGGTTTCTTCAGGTAGCTCGTCTTTCTCCTGCAGGTAGCGACGCAGTGCGCCTGCGCAGATGGCAAGCATCGCGTCGTTTACGGTTCCGCCGACACTGTTTTTGATTTGTTTGATGTCTTCAAGCGGAAAAACGACACCATCAAACACCCGGTGTTGCGAAAGTACCTTATTAAAGCGTGTTCGGGGTACCTTTGGCGTGGGAGCAAGGCCTCCTTTGCTTATCGATTCAGCGACATTTTCCCAGGAGGGTATGGTTTTTTTCAGGAAGTCCATGTACCGCCTCGGTTTTTTAACCGCGTTCTCGTGCGCCATGGCAGCGAGTTCAAGGAGTGTCGGTGCCTTGTCGGCTTTCCAGTCGGCTGCACCTTCCAGTTGCCTGATTTCCGGGGTCGGATCACACAGAGCGCTACCAATATCGTAGCTGGATTTACCATCAATTGCGGCGTGGTGGGTTTTTGATACCAGCGCAAAACACCCCGGTGGAATGCCTGCTACGTTATCAAGACCTTCAATAACGTAAAGCTCCCAAAGCGGGCGGGATCGATCCAGTGCACGTGAATGCAAACGGGCGATTTGAATACAAAGTTGTCTCCAGTCACCTGGTTTCGGCAATGCAATATGCCGAATGTGGAATTCGGGATCAAATGACTCGTCCCGAACCCAATAGGGGAAATCCAGATTGAATGGCACCTCAAAAAGTCGTTGACGCAGATAAGGCGCAAGGTGTGCCCGTTCCTCCAGTGTCTGGATGATACGTTTGAAGCGGATATCCCCATCCGGGGCGGTGGAAGGGTCAAAAATGGCGACAGAACCAAAGTGCATGGGCGCATTGGGCGTTTCCATGAACAGGAAGGCCGAATCGAGTCCGTTTAATTGCTGCATACTTTGTCCTTTTTCTTATTCTTGTCGTGTTGAATTTGCCAATCAAACTCTTCTCAGGTCTAAATTGCAAGAGTGGCAGGACCTGTTAGTCAAAGGCCCTGCCACTTAGCATGATAGCTTCAGGCCGCTTTTGAGGTCGCTGCACTCTTGGCTTGAGGGGCTTTGGCTTGAGGCGCTTTGGGCTTGGGTGCTGCTAATTTTGCGGCTTTAGGCTGAGGCGCTTTGGGCTTTTGTGCTGCTGCTTTCGCGGCTTTAGGCTGAGGTGCTTTGGCCTTTGGCGCTTTTGCTTTCGGTTTAACTTCAGCAGGTGTGTAGATAGCGGTCAATTGTTCCAGCAAAGATTCCCATGACTTGGTGTTTTTTTCCTGCAGGCCGGCAAGATCTTCACGAACTTTTTCTTCAAATGCCAGGTTAGATTCAAAGGCCTGGTTGAAGGTGGTAGCCTCGCTCATTTCCTGGAAGCTCGATACGCGGGCTTCTCCCAGATCCTTGAAGCATTCGGTATTGCGTTTGACCAGCGCTTCAAAGTACGTAGCTTGTGAATTCCAGGCGTCCGTATTGACTTTGGCGGCTTGTTCAAAGAACTCGGTAACTTTTTCAGCGGTTAATTCAGTCATGTCTTTAACTCCCATTTGATCTCTTAAAAGGTCATGTGCATTATTGTGCACTGCATAAAAACTGTGGGTACTATATCAAAAACATTTCGATTGTCAAACAATTATTATGCAATCGCAAATAATCATGAATGTCAACAAATAGGGGTATTAGCGGGTTTATGGGTTTCAAATTATGCGGAGCATAAAATTATTTAAAACAATAATAATAGCAGGCGCTATAATGAATCTAAATACACGGGAGTTTGTTTTGAGAGTACTTAAGAAATATCCGAACCGGCGCATTTACGACACACAAACAAGTCAATTCGTCACTCTGGCAGATATTCAGCAACTGGTTGTTGAGCGCGAGCCCTTTAAGGTGGTTCACTCAAAAACTGAAACTGACCTGACTCGCAGTGTGCTTATGCAGATCATTACCGAGATGGAGTCGGAAGGGCATGAGTCCTTACTAACCAACCGGGTTCTGGAGGAGTTGATCCGTTTTTTTGGTGATAAAATGGTGGCGGTGATGAGTCCTCACCTTGAGCAATTGGTATTGCAGTCCCTGGAGGTGCAGGATCAGCTACGTAAGCAGTTGACGAGCGCTTTCGTACAGCCGTACCCGACCCCGGAAGAAGCTATCAAATACATGGCGGATCAATACCAGGAGTTGACCGGATTTCCAACGCCTTTTGGTCAGACGCCTGACGATGAGCCAGAGAAAGACACCTAGGAACCCGTAGGGTGGGTAATTTATTACCCACGGGATCGGTCTGAATTCCAGCAACGTTGTACCACTTTGTTATGTGCGTTTTGCTATACCGTTGAAAAATAACTCAAGATACTCGGCTGAAACTTTTGAATTGTCCTTTAGACGCATTCTTTCTGCGATCCCCGGTGCGGCATCGATCGTACCGGCGATGGCATTTTCGATGGTTCCAGGTTCAACATCACGGATACTGCCATCCTTGATTCCTTCAGAAATGAAATCGCCAAGACGGTTACTGCTTGCCTGTGTTTGCTGCAGAATCTGGTTACGACGTTCAATACTGAGTGATGGCAGGCAGCGGTAGGCAATCAGGGGTCCATCGTCACTGAGTTGTACGTTGAAAAGGTAGCGTAATACCAGTTCAATTTTTTCAGCACCACTCCGGCCATCTTTGCCGGCGCGCTCTATCATATCGCCAATCAGTTCAAGCGTACGTTGGAAGCACTGATAAAGCAGGTCTTCCTTGTTTTGAATATGGTAATAAAACGCACCTTTTGTCACGTCCAGTTGCTCGGCGACATCATCCAGGGATGCCCCCATGTAACCCCGTTGGTTAAACATCTGCGAACCAACCTGGAGAAAAGCACTTCGTTTGATTTCGTTTTGCCTGTCCCGGTCAAAACCTGCCGGTAAGCGGGTTTCAAGCGCGGCAAAAGCAATCTTGTTGAACTGATATGTATCGGTGCTGATACCACCCTTGATCAACTTGAGAAGCTGTTTGATCACGGCAGGTCTTTCTTCGATAGAAACCCCGCCGAACCAGACATATGACCAGTACACAATCGCCAGAAAAGCCTGGGTAGTCGGAATGGGTGCGCAATCCGAAATGCTTCCGTCTTTGATGCCGCGTTTTACAAATTTGAGCATGGTATTGAAATGCTTGTCCACACGGGTCTCAATTTCTTCGCGGTGCTGATCGGCCAGCGTGGGGATTTCAATGAGCATTGCCGTATGGGGTCGTTGGCCCTGATTGATCTCCTGCCAACGCGCAAAGAATACCTTCACAAAATTACACAGGCATTCGAGACCTGTGTTGGCACCCTGGCTGGCTTCAGCCATGATTTCGTCACCCGCGTCACAGCTCGCCAGGTAGCATTTGTAGACCAGTTCTTCCTTGTTACGTGCGTAATAGTACAAGGATGTCTTGGTCAGACCGATACTCCGTGCGATATCGCCAAGCGTGGTTGCCCTTGTACCCTGAAAATTGAACAAGCGTGCGGCTTCAGAAAGGATGGTTTGAAGTTTGACTTCATGCTGGTTGCTGCGGGAAAAAGGTGACTTGATCCGACGGTCAGAGCTGGGTGTTTTTGATGCCATACTTATATTTAGTTCTTGTTCTATAAAAATACCAAGGGTTGGAATAATTCTAACATGTTAATGGCAGAACACACAGCCTGAAGTGGGATTTTATTTTGAAAACATACTTTATTTGCATTAAAACATACTTTAAATGTATTATACATACCAGATGTTCAATAACGTGAATGCATGAGTAATTTGAATATGACAAATATCGAAGAGTTCAGACAACAAACCCGTGATTGGCTGCAAGAAAACTGCCCGGAATCAATGCGGCAACCAATCAAATCGGAACATGACCAGTATTGGGGTGGGCGTAACGCAGTCTTTCTAAACGACGACCAACGCTTGTGGTTTGAGAGTATGGCCGGTCGTGGTTGGACCGCGCCGGAATGGCCTGCCGAGTACGGGGGTGGCGGTCTTCCCAAAGCCGAAGCCAAGGTTCTGCGTGAGGAACTGGCGCGTATTACCGCTCGCCGCGCACTGGAAAGTTTTGGTGTTGATATGCTTGGACCTGCGCTTTTGAAATTCGCTTCCGAGGAGCAAAAACACCGGTATATCCCCGAAATTGTTCATGGAAAAATTCGTTGGTGCCAGGGCTACAGTGAGCCCAATGCAGGGTCTGACCTGGCCAGTCTGGCATGCCGTGCCGATGACAAAGGTGATCACTACCTTGTTAATGGCTCGAAGGTTTGGACCTCCTATGCCGACAAGTCCGACTGGATTTTCTGCCTGGTTCGAACAGATTTTGAAGTTTCAAAACACCAGGGAATCAGCTTTCTCTTGATCGACATGGCAGTACCTGGCGTCAGTACGCAACCGATTAAACTGATCAGTGGCAACTCGCCTTTTTGCGAGACCTTTTTCGACAATGTCAAGGTGCCGAAGGAAAACCTGGTTGGTGGCCTAAGCAAGGGTTGGGACATTGCCAAGTACCTGTTGACCCATGAACGGCAAATGATTGGCGGGTTCGGGTTATCCAAGGCCGGCGCTGAATCGCTTGGCCAGACAGCACTGGGTGCGTTTGGTGAGAAAGATGGCATGCTGGCTGATGGCGGGCTCCGTGCTGATGTGGCTGCTTTTGAAATAGACGAAATAGCATTTGCAACCACCGTGGAAAGGGTCGTTGACGAGATCAAGTCGGGGCAGGGCGCGGGTGCGGCATCTTCAATGTTGAAATACTACGGTACCGAGCTCAATAAGTTCCGTAATGAGTTGTTAATGTCCATTGGTGGCTCTGAGGCTCTGGCCTGGGGTGAGCAGGAACAAATGACAAAGGCAAGGCATTGGCTGCGAAGCAAGGGCAATTCCATTGAGGGTGGCACCTCGGAAATACAGCTGAACATTATTGCCAAACGTATTCTAGGTTTACCGTCCTGAGCGGCGGTAACTCAAGCAGGAGTTAGACATGGCATTGGTATTGAATGAAGAGCAGCAATTGTTGCGTGATTCCGCAAAAACTTTCCTCCAGGAGTGTTCGCCGGTCAGTGGTCTGCGTGCACTTCGCGATGCGGGTGAGGAGTGGTCTCCCGAATTGTGGACGAATATGGCGGAAATGGGTTGGCCCGGCATCGTTATCCCGGAGGAGTACGATGGACTGGAGTTTGGTTATGTAGGGGCGGGTCTGTTGTTCGAGGAGTGTGGCAGGACCTTGGCGACGTCACCGCTGCTCTCTTCTGCATTGGTTTGTTCATCAATTGTTGCAGCACTTGGCAATGATGATCAGAAACAGGCAATTTTGCCGGCGATTGTCAGCGGTGAATTGATCTTGACACTCGCGTTGAATGAGACCAGCCGATTTGATCCGTCAGCGACGGCAATGTCAGCGGTTGTTGATGGTGATGGGTTTGTCCTGAGTGGGAAAAAAGTTCACGTACTTGACGGAAATATTGCTCAAAAACTGCTGGTGGTGGCGAGAACCGATGGTACGCCGGGTGACAAGGATGGTCTGAGTGTGTTTTTGCTTGAGCGTGACAGCGAGAGTCTGAGTTTCTCCAATACGGGAAACGTGGACAATCACATGGCCACTGATATTCAATTTGATGCGGTCCGTGTAGGCCCGGATTCACTATTGGGCGAAGCAGGGAAGTCCTGGCCACAGCTGGAAAAGGCACTTGATATCGGCGCCGTGTGTTCATCTTCAGAAATGCTGGGGATCGCCGAGGAATCCTTTGAGCAGACGATTCAGTACTTGAAGGAACGGAAACAGTTCGGAGTCTTCATAGGTGGTTTTCAAGCGCTGCAACATCGGGCAGCGATTATATTTTGCGAGCTCGGTTTATGCAGGTCCGTCGTATTGAAAGCTCTGCAGGCAATAGATGAAGACAGTGCTGATCGCTCGTTGCTGGCCAGTGTGGCCAAATTCAAGTGTGGTAAGACTGTGAAACTGGCAGTGAATGAAGCGGTACAGATGTTTGCAGGCATCGGTATGTCCGACGAATTCGATATCGGATTTTTCATGAAGAGATCTGCTGCTGCACGTCAGGAATATGGTGATGACTACTATCACAGCGATCGTTTTGCCCGGCTCAGAGGGTACTGAGTTATGCGTTACCAGGAGGTGGAAGCAACGATTGCGGGGTTGACTGGTCCAGAGGGCCCGTTCCCTATATTGGAGAAAGTCATCGACGGCTCTACGCGCAAGGTATTTGGTGGTTTGCCGGATAACCTGCGTGATTACTATGCTTCTGTAGCCGGTTATGCTGACAAGGATCTTCTTGTCGATGGTGACCGACGTTACTCTTTTAACGATGTGCTTCAACAATCGGCAAGTTTGAGTCATACCCTGGCTGACCGATATGGTGTGAAAAAAGGCGACCGGGTAGCCATTGCGATGCGCAACGCGCCTGAATGGTGTATCAGTTTCATGGCTGTTACCGCGCTCGGTGCAGTAGCCGTACCCATGAATTCCTGGTGGCAGGGTGAGGAGTTGATCTACGGTCTGCAGGATTGCGGTGCCAGCCTGGTTATCCTGGATGGTACGCGTCTCAAGCGGATGGGCGGGTGGCTTCAAGCATCAGGTTTGCTTGTAATAGGTGTGGATACCGGTGGCGCGCCGTTGCCTGATGATATCGACAGGCTGGAGACTTTGCTGGCCAATACAACACCCTGTAGTTTTCCTGAGATTGATATCGACCCTGAAGATCTCGCACTGATTTTGTATACCTCCGGTAGTACGGGAACACCCAAAGGGGTATTTTCAACCCAGCGAAGTGTGATATCCGCACTTGGTGCATGGCTGGTTGCAGTCAGTGCCCAGGCAATTTTAGCGGGCACCATGGGTAAGGAACCAGAGGTCCAGCCGTCTATTTTGCTCGCTATACCACTATTTCATGTGACCGGGCTACACGGCTTGCTACTGTTGTCTCTTGCTGTCGGTCGCAAGCTTGTGATGATGCGCAAATGGGATGTTGATGTTGCTCTCGAGTTGATTGAAGCCGAGAAGATTACGCACATCAATGGTGTCCCGACGATGTCCATGGAGTTGCTGAACCATCCGCGTCTGGCAGATTACGACGTCTCGACACTGGTGGACATCTCCTCGGGTGGTGCCGCACGACCAGCAGACCAGGTTGCTGCCTTGGCGGAGCGTTTTCCAGGTGCAATGGCTTCTGTCGGTTACGGGCTGACCGAGACCAATGCGTTGGGAACTCTTTTCGGGCAGGAGGATTACCTGGACAGACCCAAATCTGTGGGCAGGCCCATACCGCCACTAGTCAAGCATCGCATTGTTGATGAGCAGGGCAATACCGTTGCCAAAGGTGAGGTTGGTGAAATTTGCATTCACTCTCCCGCCAATGCCGGTGGTTATTGGAACTGTCCGGAAGAAAGCCTCTCTACATTCAAAGATGGCTGGGTACACACAGGTGATGCCGGCTACCAGGATGAGGAAAATTTCCTTTACATCGTTGACAGGATCAAGGACATCATTATCCGTGGTGGTGAGAACATCAGTTGTCTGGAAGTCGAGGCAGCTGTATATGCACATGCAGAGGTTGCAGAGGCTGCCGTATTTTCATTGCCTGATGAACGCCTGGGCGAGATTGTTGGCGCAGCAATTCTGCTAAAACCAGGAAGTGAGATTGATAGTGAACAAGTTCAGGCTTTTCTGGCTTCCCGGCTTGCCGCTTTTAAAATACCGCAGCATATCTGGTTCCACAGCAATCCCTTACCACGTATTGCGGCTGGAAAGATCGCCAAGAAACAGCTTCGAAGCGAGATGATCGAACGCCTGGAGCTTTAGCCATCTACACGAGGAGACCAATGTGGGTCTGATATTAAATCGCGACAACATGAAGGAAAGTATCGGTGCTGATATGGGCACTGCTGAGTGGGTTTTGATCGATCAGGGACGCATCAATGCTTTTGCAGATTGCACACTGGATCAACAGTTCATTCATGTCGACCCGGAAAGCGCCGCAAAGACACCGTTTGGCGGCACCATAGCGCATGGCTTTTTATCATTGAGCCTGCTGTCTCATTTTGCTGGAAGTGTAGGCTGCGCTTTCGAGGACATGGTGATGGGGCTTAATTACGGTTTTGACAAGATCCGCTTCCTCGCACCGGTCAAGGTGAACAAACGTGTCCGCGCCAAAGCTCTTTTGCTCGATGTGACGGAAAAGAAACCGGGACAGTTTTTGATCAAACAACAGGTAAGTATAGAAATTGAAGGTGAGTCTACACCAGCACTCATTGCCGAGTGGCTCACCATGGCTATTACAAAATAATTTATCAAGGAGACAGGAAATGAGCATTCGGTTTGAAGATCGGGTTGCAATCGTAACAGGTGCCGGCGCAGGACTGGGTCGTTCACACGCTTTGGGTCTGGCTGCACGCGGCGCTAAAGTTGTTGTCAATGACCTTGCCTCAGCTGATGCGGTTGTCGCGGAAATCGTCGCCGCCGGTGGAGAAGCTATTGCCAATGCCGCCAACGTGGCGAATTTCGATGAAGTTGAAGCCATGGTGAAAATGGCCGTGGATACATGGGGCCGTGTGGATGTGCTGGTGAATAACGCGGGTATATTGCGCGACAAGAGCTTTGCCAAAATGCCGCTCGAAGATTTTCAGGCTGTCATAAATGTCCACCTGAATGGCACGTTTAACTGCACCAAGGCAGTTTGGAACATCATGCGTGCACAGAATTATGGTCGCATTGTCATGACTGCAAGTTCCAGTGGTTTGTATGGCAATTTTGGTCAAGCTAACTATGGCGCTGCGAAGATGGCGGTAGTGGGAATGATGAATACCCTGGTGTTGGAAGGCGCCAAGTATGGAATCAATATCAACACGCTTGCGCCAACAGCTGGTACCGCAATGACCGAAGGTCTGATCGACGCGGCAGCTTTTGATTTAATGACAACAGAGTCCGTGACTGCAGGCTTACTCGTGTTATGTGCTGAAGAAGCACCCAACCGGTTGATTCTCTGTGCCGGCGCGGGTGGCTATGCTTCTGCGCATCTCTACGAAACCGATGGCATTTATCTGCCGCCTGCGGAACAGACCCCGGAAAATGTGTTTGGAGTTTCTTAACATTCTTCTTGGGTGTACTGGATTCATTGGCAGTTCATTGGCAAAAAATCAACCTGCCATTGCACCTGCAGGCCCTACAATTAAAAAGCAATTGGTCACCGGAGATGTTTCACACAAATCCGGCATGCCTTCTGATGACGCTCGGCAAAAGGGTTACAATTACCACGGTAGTTTCCACTCTCTTGGCTCACTTATCACTTGGCTCTTTGTGTTTTTTAAGCTGTTGTTTTGCACTGTTCAGCTTGTTCTTAACAGCAACAATGAGCCAAGTAAATG
>RCND010001436.1_pt1 | contig 13487 bp, 11 predicted proteins | sample 2041351 | NCBI WGS metagenome assembly RCND01 (sample SAMN09708230, study PRJNA481090) | Marine sediment metagenome, whole genome shotgun sequencing project. | biome: marine sediment; feature: ocean; material: sediment; isolation source: Sewage treatment plant 12B marine sediment (STP12B) ...
AATGAAAATAAGATAGAAGCAGCAAAAAAGAGCTTGAAAGTTTTAGTCGCAAATAAAAATATGACAATATTTCAGATGAAACAAGCCCAAGCAAAAGCAGACCTAGCAAGGATAAATTTAAAAGACACTTCTATAGTGGCACCGTTCGATGGAGTAGTTGCAAGTAGACAAGTTCAAGTTGGAAAATATGTAAAATCCACTGCAAACATGCTTAGTCTCGTTGACTTAAAAAATATATGGTTGATTGCAAATTTTAAAGAGACACAAATCTCCGATTTAAAATTAAACCAAGAAGTAAAGATTACGATAGATGAATTTGAAGATGTTACTTTTGCAGGTAAGATTGATAGTTTTTCTCCTGGTTCTGGAGCATCTTTTAGTATGCTTGCACCTGACAATGCAACAGGAAGCTTCGTGAGGGTTGTACAAAGAGTACCAGTAAAAATAATTTTTTTAGATACTAATAGGACACAAAAACTATTGCCAGGTTTATCTGCGGAAGTTAGTATCAATCTAGATGAAAAATAATTCTATTTACTTCATCATTGTCGGGATTATATTTGCCGCGCTAACGGACTCTTTCTCTTCAGGAGCGTTAAGTTTCGGTGCTTTTGATATGCAGGGGAACTTATCTGCTACAAATGATGAGTTTGTTTGGCTTAATATTCTTTATGTATCTTTTAAACTTATAGCCTTTATGACAACTCCCTCCATACTAGAAAGATTTGAAATCAAAAAAGTGTTGAAAACTGCAATCTTGCTTTTAGTTATAAGTTGTTTTTTGAGTACATTGACTTCAGATTTATATCTACAATATCTCCTAAGAACAGTACAAGGATTTAGTGGAGGTGTTTTGTTGATAAGTGCTCAAACTTTCCTATTTTACGAATTTTCAAAAAAAGAACAACCTTTCATTCAGGCTTTCTTCGCTATTGGTGCGGTAATAGCACCTGCGACATTTATAGTAGGTTTCAATGGCTTATTAATAGATAGTTACACATGGCAAATGATATATCTAGCAACTATCCCTCTTGGTTTACTGGCATTATTTATTTTCTCATTTGTGGATGAGAGTAAGTTTAAAAAAATACGGGTTAGAAAATTTGATTTTATTGGATTAGCGCTATTTATTCTTTTCATTTTTCCAACGCTCTATGTTCTGTATCAAGGAAATAGATACAACTGGTTTGATGAACCCCATATAGTTAAGGTAACTATACTCTCAATTGGATCTCTTGTAAGTTTTATTCTATGGCAAATTTTCAAACGCGATAGTTTAATTGAAGCAGAGATTTTTAAAACAAACTCCTTTAGTTTTGGAGTAGTCGTCTCTTTGGTTGCAGGAGCTGCATTGTTTGGAAGTGGAGCGGTATTTACTACATTTAGTATACAAGTGTTAGGATTGACACTGTCAGACAGTGGAATGCTCTACTTATATAGCGGTTTTATGTTTTTCTTATCCGTGTTTTTAACGGCTTTCATAATTCAAACTTTATCACGATCTCCTTTTACCACCATTCCATTTGGACTTGCAGGTTTTGCGTTTTCTATGTACCTGTTATCACTTACAAGTTCTCAAAGTGGCATTGATGATTTGTTGACGCCTATGTTAATCCGAGGAGCTTCAATGGGGTTCCTTTTTCTAGCTTTAACCATAATAACTATAAATTCATTGCCTAAACATTTAGTATCGTACGGGATTGGAGTTTTTAGTACCACTAAACAACTTGGAGGAAGCCTCAGTATTGGAGTGTTAAGTGCCTTGATAACGAAAGACAACTCTCAAAACTACAATATTCTCTCAAGCAATATAGTCGAAAATTCTCCAAACGTCATAGATTGGCTAAATGCGTACGCGAGTAAATTATCTGTTAATACTCTAGATGAATCTACAACTATGTCCTTGTTGTCAAAAGCCTTAAATGAACAAGCTATGGCTCTGTCTTACAGTAATGCTTTTTGGTATTTAATTTACCTTATTCTACTAGCAATACCATGTATTTTAATAACCAAAAAACTACTTGCTAAGTTCAATCCCGAAATATCAATACCAAGTAAACAAGAGGAAATATAATGAGAATAGTTTTAATTTTAACATCAACATGTGTGGGGCTTTTTGGGTTAACCCTATCTGAATCCATAGATCTGGCTATAAACAACTCACCCAAGGTTTCAATATCCAAAAGCAATATAAAATACAATCAATATATTAAGGATGAAGCTACCAGTGCTTACTATCCAACACTTGATGCAGGATTTGCATGGCAAGAACTGGAAAATGATACATCATTTGCTGTGAATCCAAATAATAATTTCAATTTGAGTTTGAAATACAATTTATTTAATGGATTTTCAGATTCATCTACTATACAATCAAAAGAATCAGAGTTCCAAGCTGCAAAGCTTGAAAATAATGCAGTAATAGCAGATTTAAAACTAGCTGTAACAGTAGCATACACTGATTACTTAAAAGCAAAAAAGTTGATTAAAGCGCAAGAGGAACAATTCAGATCTCTTACTAAACAGTATGAAAATACAAAGGTAAGATATGAAGAGGGAATAGTTGCCAAAAATGATTTGCTTTTAATAGATGTTGAAAAATTAAGGGCTGAGCAGGCACTCATAAAAGCAAAAAGTGACCTTATAGTTGCAAAGAGTAATCTTGAAAACATTATAGCTATTGATATACCTGCAAATGACAAAATAGATGACTTTGATGCAAGTGTTAAAAAACTAAAAGATATAGAGTATTTATATGAGCAGATGATGAATAATCGTAGTGAGATAAAAGCTATGAGATTTAAAAGTAAATCAATTCTATCTCAAAGAGATGCGATTACAGGTAATTATCTTCCAAAGGTAAACTTAGAAGTTTATCATCAGATAAATAATAAAGAGAAAATCTCCGGTATATCTGTAATACAACCAAAAGATCAAACCGTTATTGGTGTAAATGTTACTTGGAGTCTCTACTCAGGAGGGAGCAACTTAGCTAAGAAAAAGGCTTTACTAGAAAAAAATGATCAGCAAAACTTTCAATTGGATCAACTGAAACTAGATTTGAAAAAGCAATTGAGACAAGTCTATGAAGCTTTCAAAGTTGCAAAAAGTGCAAAGCATGTTGCTGCCCGTGCCAAAGAGAGTGCAAAGGAAAACTACCGCATAACATCTGATAGATATAGTTATGGTGATGTGGATACTCTTACTCTTTTGGTATCACAGTCTAATTTAACACAAGCGGTTAATGCAAATAATGATGCTTATTATAATCTTTATGTGGCATATAAAGCATTACAAAGGGTAGTTGGATCTTAAATATTTATAAGGAGAACTAAATGTAAGAACACAATGGTAACAACAATGGTCCACCATGGCTACTTACACATGAAGAGATATCTCTTTTTAAAACACAGGGTATGAAAGAATTAAGTTTAGAGTTAATCGATGATATGTCAGAAGTATCCAATGTGAAATTTAGGATTTTGTATGCGAAGGAATAATATGATTAATTCATCGAAAATGGCACGCGCCTATGATCCACCATGAGGAGAATACTTGCAATTGCAGTTATTGATCACGTAAACACTGCATTGCATCTAAGAAAAAATATATTGAAGCAACTGACTACTGGTGGTGACCACCAAAGTCGAATATTTAATTAACATCAAGGATATATCATGAAAGATAAAGTGTTTTTGGGAATTCAGATTCTCGCAGGTTTAATGTTAGTAGTTTTTGGTTTAAATAAGTTTTTAAACTTTATTCCTATGCCTCCTCAATCGGCAGAGATGGGTGCATTTATGGGTGCTCTTTTTGCAACTGGTTACTTTATGAAACTTGTTGCTGTAGTAGAGATTGTAGCTGGGCTTTCATTTATAACAAACAAATTTGCTGCTTTAATGGCTGTTGTTGTTATGCCGGTTATGGTTAATGCTACATTAGCACATCTATTTTTAGATCCATCTGGTATTGGGGGAGCTGCAATGCTTACTCTATTTATTATCTTAGTAATGGTGCATCATAAAGATGCTTATAGCAAAATACTGTCAAGTCAAGCATAAAATTATTTTCAAGAAGGAAAATATGAGTAATCCAGTTGTAGCAGATAACAAACCAGTTAAGGTAACTCTTTCCAAAGGACAGGAATATCATTTTTGTACATGTGGTATATCTAAAAACCAGCCATTTTGTGATGGTTCACACGTAGGTACGTCTTTTACTCCTAAAGCAGTTGTAGCTGAGGAAGACGCAGAAGCTTACCTATGTGCTTGTAAACATACAGCCAATGCACCTTTTTGTGATGGAACACATAAAAAATTTACTAGTGAAGATATAGGAAAAGAGGGACCAGGAGTTACTGCCAATGCATCAAATCTGCCTCAAGCAAAAGCAACTCCATAACTTTTTTGATGCTTCAGTTGAGTTGATGCAGGTAATGGCACGTGCATGTGGTCACAATGATTTAAGTAAATTTAACAACAAAGACTTGGCAACTTGGCACAGGGATATGGCATTACTTTCTGGTGTGTCTTATTCAGGAGCTATGGATATAAAATAAGGAGTTATTTATGAAGAATTCTATAAAAATTAAAAATGCTTTTTGGAGTTTGTTTATTGCAGACTCTATATATATTCGACTACATAAAGTATTAGTTTGGTACTATGAGTATAAAGAAAAAACAATGAAAAAGAGAGAAATAAAAATGAAAAAGATTAATCTAATATCATTAGCTAGTTTGAAGATAATATCATCAAGCTTTGCGACAGAATCAAGGAATGTTATGTCCCGTATACTCTTATCTTTACTCTTACTTCTTTCACTCTCACAAGCAGAGGAAACTCTCGCTTCTTGGAATGACGGTAAATCTAAAAACAATATTATTGCTTATGTCTCTTCAGTCACAGACCCTAAAAGTACAGACTTTATCCCGGTGAAAGACCGTATCGCAGTATTTGATAATGACGGTACGCTTTGGTCTGAACAACCCATGTATTTCTTCCTTTATTTTGTGATGGATAAAGTAAAAGCCCTTGCTTCTGAACATCCTGAATGGAAAACAACAGAACCTTTTAAGTCTGCTCTGGAAAATGATATGGATGGCATGATGAAAAGCAGTGAAGATGGTTTACTGGCACTTCTTAATGCTACACATTCAGGTATGGATGTTGAAACTTTTAAAACAGAAGTAAGAACGTGGTTAAAAACAGCAAAACATCCGACGACAAACCGTCCTTATACCGACCTTATCTATCAACCAATGATGGAAGTTATCCAATATCTTGAAGCCAATGACTTTAAAGTCTACATCGTTTCAGGAGGAGGCATAGACTTTATGCGTTCTTTTATACCTGAGACATACGGTATCCCTGAAGAACATATTATAGGGTCAAACGGTAAAGTACACTATGAAAACGGTAAGATCATTAAAGATCCAGATGTCAACTTTAACAATGACAAAGAGACTAAACCAGTTGCTATCTACTACACTATAGGTAAACGTCCTGTTGCGGCATTTGGAAACTCAGATGGTGACTTTGCTATGATGTTATACACAGAAGCAAATAGTAAACATAAAACACTCCAACTTTATGTACACCATACTGATGATAAGAGAGAAGTTGCTTATGATAGAAAATCGCATATCGGTAAGCTTGATAAAGGTTTGGATTATGGAATCAAAAATAACTGGACTATTGTCGATATGAAAAATGAATGGAAAGTGATTTATCCGTTTGAACTAGGAAAATAAAATAAATAATGATTATATATTTTCTCTTACAGGGTAATATATGTTACCCTGTTATGTTATAGTTAATATATGAAATTAAAAAAGGAAAAAAAGATGAAAAAAAAGAGTAAAAAACTACTTTTAGCTTTGAGTTTGAGTGTTGCTGCAGTGGTAGTGCCAACACAGTTATTATCGGCAGATAAACCTAATATATTGGTAATCTGGGGTGATGATATTGGTCAGTCCAATATCTCTGCATATACAAGAGGAATGATGGGTTACAAAACACCCAATATTGACCGTCTTGCTGATGAAGGTTTAATGTTCACGGATTATTATGGTGAACAGTCTTGTACTGCAGGGCGTTCAACATTTATATTGGGTCAGTCTGTACTTAGAACAGGACTATCAAAAGTGGGACTCCCCGGCGCGAAAGAGGGTATTTCGGTAAAAGATCCTACGATAGCAGTACTTTTAAAAGATCAAGGGTATGCTACAGGTCAGTTTGGTAAAAATCACTTAGGGGATCAAGATGAAATGCTTCCTACCAATCATGGTTTTGATGAGTTCTTAGGAAATCTTTATCACTTAAACGCAGAAGAAGAACCTGAAGATGCTGATTACCCTAAAGATCCTGAGTTTCGCAAGAAGTTTGGTCCTCGTGGGGTCATCCACTCTAAAGCAGATGGTGCCGTAGAAGATACAGGTCCTCTAACGAAGAAACGTATGGAAACTATAGATGATGAGACTGTGACAGCAGCTATTGACTTCATAGAGCGTCAAACTGCTGCGAAGAAGCCGTGGTTTGTATGGTGGAATGGTACACGTATGCACTTTAGAACCCATGTGAAAAAAGAAAACCAAGGTATCTCTGGTCAAGACAATTATGGTGATGGTATGGTAGAACACGATAGACATATCGGACAAATACTTGACACACTTGATAAACTTAAAATTGCAGACAATACCTTTGTCTTTTACTCTACAGACAATGGACCACATAAAAACACATGGCCAGATGCTGCGTCTTCTCCATTTAGATCTGAGAAGAACACAAACTGGGAAGGTGGTTGGAGAGTGCCTGCACTTGTAAGATGGCCAGGGCATATTAAGCCAGATACTGTGAGTAATGGAATTGTTCGTGGTATGGACTTCTTGCCGACACTACTAAGTGTTGCAGGTAAAAAAGATATCAAAGAAGATCTCCTTGATGGATATAAATCAACAGCATTGGGTAGAGATTATAAAGTACATTTAGATGGTTATGATATGTTAGAACATTTTCAAAACCCTGATAAAGTAGAAAGTCCACGTAAAGAAGTATTTTATTTCTCTGATGATGGTGATTTAACAGCTATGCGTTATGGACCATGGAAACTTATTTTTATGGAACAACGAATGGCTGGTACACTTGGTGTATGGGGAAATCCATTTACTCCCCTTCGTATGCCATTGGTTTTAAATTTGCGTCGTGATCCATATGAGGTAGCACCTATGACTTCTAATACTTATTATGATTGGTTGTTAGATAAGGCTTATCTTCTTGTTCCTGCACAAGCATATGTAGGAAAGTTCCTTGGAACATTTAAAGCGTTTCCTCCTCGTATGAAAGCTGCAAGTTTCAGCCTTGATAAAGCTATGGAGACTATGACTGAACCGACAAGTAATTAATTAAGACCATATTTATACTCTCCTCGTGCAAAGCACGAGGAAGTGGTTATATCTTTATAAAGTATTAACTTCTCTAATATTTTTAATCCAAGCATCCCATTTTCAAAACCTTATAAAATATGTAAGATTATAAGATTTTTATGACACTCACTCACGAATCCAATCTTAAGTATTTTTATCCCCTATTTATCCCCAAAAATGATATAAGTACTGTAAAAGTATGATATAGGTATGATATTTTTGTCCCCTACAAACATCGATTATATCGTTAAATGTAACGTATTTTAGGGGCTTATGGAAAAGTTAATTTCTGGGAAGGTACTGAAAAAGTTGTAGAAGTTAACTAGTCATGTAGTGCCCTATTTTAGGGCACTATACTACTTTTAACACCTTCTACTAAAATTATATTTATCTACATATCACCTACATATTAAAAAAATTTCTATACTTTGCATGTATATAAGTACATATTTTGGGTCTTCGTATTATGATGGACTTTTAGTATTTTTTAGTCCTCAAACCTTAAAGTACCTTTTTTAATCTCTTTTACCAACTTTTCTATATCAACACCATAATTAGTTTCTTCAATTTTTTCTTTTAAAGTAGAAGTAGGAGTATCAAAATCATACTTCTTGCTCATCTTGGGGCGTTGTGTTTTATGTATGCTTTTAGTATAGAGCATCTTAGCTCGTATCGTCTCAAAGGAGTAAGACCTACCCATCCTATCGACATGACGGATAACGCTATTCATGGCTTCAGTATATGCGTTTGTGACAGGATAATCAAAGTAAGCAAAGATTTCATGATGCCAATTTCCAACTGCTCTGATCACATCATTCCAGTAATGTTTAATATCTTGAGTAAGCTGGTTTTTAAATTCAGAGTACCTGGTATATGCCTCTTCTTTTGATGTAGCTTCATAAATCTCAAAGAACCGCTCTTTAAGCAAATACATCTTTGCTAAAATTGGATAGTTATTTTCCCAATATGAGACTATCAATTCTTCTTTAGGGGATAAAGTATTTTTTCTCTTGAGGAGTAAAAACCTATCATTTTTTAAATCAATCCTTTGTTTAGTCGTAAGTGAAGCTCTTAACTCTTTACGATATTTCTCTAAAGCAAAATTAGCCATTTTAACCACATGAAACTTATCAATGACTACCACAGAGTGTGGCAATACACCGTTTACTGCATCACGGTAAGGCTTCCACATATCTATTGCCACATTAAGTACTACATGACTATTCTCTAAGCCTTGCAAGTACTTAATGATAGTTGTCTTATTCCTATCTCTGAACATCTCAATGATTGTCTTTTCCTCAATGTTCGTAATCACAGCTCTTGCACGTTTGGCTAGATGAATTTCATCTATTCCCATAACCTTTGGTGTTTTAAACCTAATACCTGCTGCCAAAGTATCTCTATGAGCCTTGAATATCTTGCGTATTGTTCCCTCCGTGCATCCTATCTCTTCAGCTAAGTGTGTAAAGGGACGCTGTAAGGATTTCTCGTTAATATACATTACTAAGCGTTCTGTCATATTATGTTTTGGGTGGATTTTTGGAAGTACTTCTCTAAAAGATCTCTTGCAAGACTTGCAATAATACCTTTGTGCATGGATAGTTAATCCTACTCTTTTGCCTCTACTGGAGATATCAAAATAGAAGTTTTTTAATTTATCTTTCTTTCGGACATCCTCAGAGTTACAGAGAATACACTTTGTATGTTTTTCTAATGTTTCAAGATGGAAAAAAATATCGTGATCTAGTTCTTCTTGTTTTAGGATTTTATAGGGTAGGTTTAGTGGCATGCTCCCTGTATTCAAAGTTTATTTGTCTGACCAATTGGGTCAATTCCATCCTCATCAGAATCGGGAAACTTTATACTTTCTATTTTGTTAGTCTTTTTTTTTACATCCATAGTAGATTTTTCTTGGATTAAGCGACTATTTTGTTCTATGTAATAATTCATTAAATACTCAATACTAGGAGCAATATCATCTCCATCATAAAATCCAATCATCATGCTATTAAACTCCAATCTATTCTTAGCCTTAATGTTTAAAATAGGATAACCTACTTCAATAAGAATAGCGTTCATCATAAGTCTTGATGTTCGTTTATTTCCATCATAAAAGAATTGACACTTAGCGCCAAATAGAAACATAGTAATAGCTTGTATGATTGGATGATTTATTTTTTCAATCTCTTTCATGCCCTCCGCAAAGAGTGCTTCAAGTGTATCTGCATGAGGTACTTGATAGTCAGTTCCTCCAATATTCACAGAACTTTCTCGAAATACTCCCCACTTTAAAGCCTCTTCTTTTGCTACAAAAGAATGCAATGCAGTAAAAGTATCAATATCTAGTTTAAATGATTTCTCTTCTATTAACTTAAATAGATACTCTACACTCTTATTTTGATTAAGTATCTGTTGTTCATCACTTAGTTTGTGTCCGCCTACTGTAACACCCTCTAAAAGTGTTTGTACTTCGGGATATGTCATTGCATTGCCCTCTAGTGCAGAGGTATTATAAACAAAATCTATTTTGTCCTTTTTTGCTAGGTAAAAAGCTAAATCTGGATTAGGTTTAAAAATTGATAGTTTACTTGTATCAATTTTGTTAATTTCTTGACTGTTTAGCTTCATATAATATGCCTTTTTGTTTGTTAATACGATTATAGGATAAAAGAGATTATAAGTCTATTTAAATACGAATAGTTATTATTAAACTTAAACAGAAAAGTCCACTACTTTACGAAGAGCCCATATTTTTAAAGAAATGGATTTTATCTTTTTTCTTTTATAATGCTACATCTACAATCCCAGATAATTAAACTTGGATATACTCTTGCTCTGGTGTAAATCATCAACTTATCGAACTCTTTGTAATTTAATAGTTTTCATTGATAATGGCTTCTAAATTTTGTGTGATTTTCTTAGCTGACCAATTCCACCAAACCAGATTTAACAGTTAAACTATAATCCTTTTTTCAAACTTATACTATACTCATTAAAATCGGATACGCATAAGAGCTTCTAACTCTACTTTTCTATTAAGTTTTTTTTCTATCTTCGCTTTCAACTTCTTAATTTCCCCATGATTAAGTGTTTCTGTAAGTAAGAGTTCACATTTTATCACTTCTATTTTTTCGTCTCTTGTCAATGAAACATTTTGCAAAGTCACTGTCTTTCGTTCTAGTTCAAATGTTGCATGTTCCAAGCTGCTGATAATTTTTGCATCTTTTACCATGGTTACAAATGAATCAAAGAGAGGTAATGTAATCAGAAGTGAAATGAGCAAGGTATAAAAAAGTCCTTTTTTTGCCCTTTTCATAGGAGAGAATCCTTGCATAAAAAATATCACAGAAGCAGCAAAAATAATACCCACTAAGTTGGTTAAAAAGAGTAAAAAAGCTTGATAAAGCATCACAAAGTCACCCCAACCCAACCCAATACCAGCAGTAGCTATAGGTGGTACAAGAGCCACAGCTATAGCCACCCCAGCAAGAGTACCTGCAATCTTGGTATTGTTTTTAACATAGGCTGCAGCTAGACCTGAGACAATAGCAACAATCATATCTAAAATAGAAGGCTTAATACGTCCTGCCATCTCTTGCGTCATATGTTCAAGGGGCAATATCCATGCGATGAATGCAGCGGTTAAAAGCGTGATAGCCACCCCAATAGCAATGGTTTTAAAACTTCCCTTCGCAAGTATTACATCTTGTCTAAGTACACCCATTGAAAAGGCAACAATGGGGTGCATAAGTGGTGCAAGGAGCATCGCACCAATGACAACAGAAGCACTATTTAAATATAGACCAACGGTGACAAGAATGGAACTAAGCAACATTAATATTATAAAACTGAAACTCGTTTTACCTTCATCCTGTAATGCTGTAAAAAGTTTTTGGTACTGCTTCTCCTCTGCATGTGTAAAAAATGGCAGTCTCTTTTGCAAATAGTTCATTTTTTCTATACTGCTTGGTAACTTATCCGTTTTTATCAGCTCTTTGTCACTCACATTTTTTTTGAGACCTTCCCAAAAAATATCAGGCAGTGAAATTTTTAGAGTTTTAGGTTTAATACTAAATTCAACAGGTGTGGTTCCTTCTTCTTTACCATCGATGTTTAGAGGAAGTGATAATTTACTTTCTAATAAAATCTTCTCGCTTTTGATATATCCTACCGCATTGGGAAGAATACCTTTTTTGTTTTTGCGAAAAATGATTTTAACAATAAACTGTAAATATTCTACAATCGAGTTAGGCGATATTATAAGTGCATCTAATTTTGAATCGTTTGCTGAAACAGTATCTTTGATAAGATTTGAAGCACCTGTTTTATTGTCATGTTCTATGACGATAATACCTGTAGCAACGGTTTCTATTTCTTGTGATTTATGTGTAGTTATTTTAATCTTTGTATGATCCATCAGTTTAATTTTTCGATAGGTTTGATATAAAAGTATCATACGTTCTTTAAGACTTTTATGTCGATATTTTGAAAGACGATAATTTAAGGGAGGGGCTTCTCCTACGAGTGCAGAATAAAGTACAATTTTTCCATTGGCATAGAGTATATCTATGGGCTTTGCTTCTTTTGTTAAAGCTGTATTAAGATTGTCTGACACATTTTTAGAAAGTGAAAAAGATTCTTGAAGTGAAATTTGAGAAGCATCGGGAATAATAGAAACTTCAAAACCGTTTCTAATTGCACGAGAAAAGACAGCTTTTATTTCATCTATATCACCAGAAACAAGCACTTTGTTATAGTCCATGTCTTGATGCATAAATGTCTCATGGTCTATAAATACAAACTCCAGAGAACAGGAATCTTGCTTTACTTTCTCCAAGACATTGTTACACTCTTTACCATAAACAAATGCTATCTTTTTCATCTATCTTCTCTTCATCTTTTCTACTGACGGAACCAGCACATCTGATTGAGTATTCATCTACTTATCCTCGCATAAGTAGATTTAGTCGATTCGGGTACACTTATACTTTTACTTATATTTTGGATTTATAGAAGAAAGTTTCAAAACTGCCCACTTATAGTCCATAAGAAACCCACTCTTCCCAATATTATTTAAGGCATATTTACATGCCTCAGCTTTTACTGTAGCAACTGTGGTAATTGTTTTTTCTCTCTTGGGTATCATAGATCGGATACCCGTAATTAAACCTGATAAATACGTTTTAGCCATCGTATCATCACCCCCCTTACCATATACAATAAATTGACATTGTTTTTTCAAAATAGCATCCGTTTCAGAACTGGCAATTGCTGATGTAGTCGTTGAAACAATAGCAAGTACTGCCAAAAATATATTTAGTTGAGTCTTCATTTTTATCCTTATTATCATTATATATTCAAAAATTATAAGATAATCTCAGAAAAATAACAAGGATATTTTAAAATATTTATTCTCTTAAAATAACTAGATGCAGATATTACTCACTTTGTCTATTCATAATGAACGATAATTACAACCTTCAACGAAGCTACCTCGAACAAGAATATGACACTGTATGCTATCGTACCCATGAATAGCCGAGGTGTTATATCTAATCAATATCATATTTATGTAAAGGGTCATGAGGTATTTGAGGTTCTTGTAGAGAAAGTAGCTCTGTCACTTAGAAAAAATAAGGTTATCATTGTCACTCGTCCCCCTATTTTATAACGTAACTTACTATTAAATTGACCTATATTAATAATTAGCTAAACTAATTATACTAAAATATATAAATCAAAACATTTTTTAGATTTTTTACAGAAAGGATATATTATGTGGAATCATTCTACCTTGGAAATGGATATGAACAAAGGGTTGATCTCCAAGTTTAAAAAATATGCAAAGATCAGTGGTATCATCTTCATCCTCATCGGTCTTGCAGGCATACTCTTTCCTACCGTTTTAACATTTGCTACCACACTTTTTGTGGCATACCTTATGCTCTTTGCGGGTATCAGTTCTTCGTGGTTCACCTGGGTAAGTAACCGTAATGATTGGGCAGGTTGGCTCAAAAGTATCGTACTCATCGGGGTAGCATCCTATATATTCATTTACCCATTACA
>RCND010001438.1_pt1 | contig 13481 bp, 11 predicted proteins | sample 2041351 | NCBI WGS metagenome assembly RCND01 (sample SAMN09708230, study PRJNA481090) | Marine sediment metagenome, whole genome shotgun sequencing project. | biome: marine sediment; feature: ocean; material: sediment; isolation source: Sewage treatment plant 12B marine sediment (STP12B) ...
CATTGCCTCGACCATACGCGCTTCCACCATCGCCTCTCCTTTTTATGGTTATGATCCGGCTACAGGTGGTGAAACAGGAGCTTTTGATAAAGGAGCCATTACAGTAATGGCGGTAGATAATCTTCCCGGAGAGCTTCCCAGGGATGCATCGACCAACTTTGGCGAAGCATTAATTGCAAATGTGATTCCGGAACTACTTGGCGAAAAGGATAGTGGCATGGTGGATCGTGCCTCCATTGCTGCCAATGGCAGTCTTACTGACCTTTATGGCTACCTGGAAGACTACCTGGCAGGAAGGGAGTAGTAACTGGGCGAATCTCAGTTTATGTTTCATTATTTCGCTTAAAGCCCACACGTTTTCGGTTTTGCTGTTTTAGTTCTTGTCGTTTTGTCTGTTCCAGTTGTTTTATGAATTCAAAAATAATCAGGATCTGATCATCATGCTTGACCAGTTGATACTCAATCTTCTCAAGTTTAAGCAATACGTCTTTGTGAGAGGCCAGCATCTCACGCATTTTAGTGAAAATTCTTACAACTTGAATATTCACCTGGATTGCTCTTTCGCTGTTTAATACACTGGCCAACATAATAACTCCATGTTCGGTAAAAGCAAACGGAGGTACCCTTAGACCCATTATTTCTTTATTGGAGGTGCCAAACTGGCACCTCCAATTATCCAGTTCCTCCTTTGCCAATTCGAACATAAAGTCTTCTGGGAACCGGCCTATATTTCTTCTGACAGCTCTTTTTAATTGTTTGGTTTCCACTTCATAAAGTTCAGCCAGATCCCGGTCTAGCATCACCTTTTTTTTCCGAATCAAATAAATCTTTTTCATGATCACTTCTTCCGGGATCATTGGTTTAAAATTTTTCTTTGCCATGTTGATACATGTTGGTTGTCGTCTTCAAAAATGAACCTTACTAAGGAAAACTTTTCTTCTTTCAGGGTTTTAATGTGATGACCATACTAGATATCATTCTCCTGATAAGCTCTACCAGTTAATTTTTAGTCAAGTTGCTTGACCTTATATCAGCTGCCGATAAACGAATTAGAAAGGGTAATGCGTATTTTGATTACGTCGTGGTAAGCAACTGATTATCTACCAGGCATTCCACATTGGGATGCTGCCAGAGATGGGAGGCGGGGAGGTCGTTTGAGACTTTGCCTTCCAGGAACTTTTCGGCAATCTCTTTTTTCCCAGGTCCGGAAACCAGCATAATTATTTTCCGTGAGCCCAGGATTTCTTCCATGCCCAGTGTTAGCCCGTATCCAGGTAAGGTTTCCATGGATGCGATCATGGCATGTTGGAGTGATTTTTCACTGAGTATTGCCACATGAGCCTTAGCTTCAAGCTTTGGTGCAGGTTCATTCAATGCAAGGTGTCCGTTCGCTCCCAATCCGAGGATACAGATATCGATGGGCCCCTTTTTTTCCAGCAAGCTGCTGATCCTCCTGCACTCTTCTTCCGGATTTTCCGGGCTGGAGCGAAAGGAGATATAGCGCTCCGGTGAAATATGGAGAGGCTTGAGTAGTCTATCTTGCAGGAAATATTCACATGTGACCGGATGCATTTCCGGTACTCCGCCCCACTCATCCAGTTTGATGATTCGTAGTTGCTTGAATATTTCAGGTTTTGCCTTGGCCTTCATGGCCAGTTCCCGGTAGAGTCCTTCGGGAGAACCTCCCGTAGCTGCACATAGCAAAAGGTCAGGCTTTTTTTCTAACTCATCCTTGACCAGGGAGGCCGCTAAGCTGCTCATTTCCTGGTAATCCTTGCATCTGGTAATCTGCATCAATCTCTGTTTTTCCATAGGTCGTAGGGCTTGGCCGCATCGGTTTTGAAGGGCAACTGCACCTTTTTACCTGTTCCGGCCGATTCGTAGGCGGCAAAGACAATCTCCATCACGGCCCTGCCATCTTCACCACTTACCAGTGGCTGTTTATTGTTTTTCACACAATCTACAAAGTGTTCCATCTCCTGGGGGAAACCATAGTTCCAGTTTTCCTCGTACATGGTGTAGCTCCAGCCCCTGGTATTTCCCGCTTTTTCCACGGCATATCCTATTCCTTTGTTGCTATAGGTCTGGATTGAATTGCCCTGCAATACATCCGCATAGGCCACTCCCTCGCTGCCATGGATCTCGGCCCGGTCGTCCATGCCGCCCGGCTTGGTCCAACTCTCTTCGGCCATGGCGGTGACCCCATTCTCAAATTCAAGGATAATAATGCTATTGTCCTCTCCCTTTGTTTTCTCCATATGCACGGTGGTGCTCATCTGGGCATAGACCGATTTAACCGGATTATTGCCATTGAGCCAGCGGAAGAACTGGAAGGCATGACATCCCATATCCATAGTGACTCCTCCTCCGGAGCGTTCCACATCCCAGAAGTGGGGGGCATGGGGACCGTCGTGTTTTTCCGATTGCTTCAATAAAATGGGCTTTCCCAGGGCACCTTCATCCAGAAGACTCTTCAGCCTTACATACTTGGGGGTAAAGCAGAGTTCTTCGGCATACATCAGTTTTACCCCTGCATTTTTACAGGCTTCTATCATTTTATCTGCTTCGGCCATATTCAAGCAAAATGGTTTCTCTACCACAATATGCTTTCCAGCAGCAGCCACCTTCAGGGTGATCTCACAGTGCAGGTTGTTGGGAGCTCCCAGTATGACCATATCAATTTCGTCCATGGCCAGCATGGCATCCAGATCGGTGAAATGATTGGGAATATTAAATTTCTTTGCAAAGGTGCTGGCATGTCCCGGAGTGGGTGACATCACTGCTATAAGTTCTGCATCCTTGATTTTTTGAAAAGAATCAGCGTGGATGGAGGCGATGAACTGTGAACCGATCAATCCTACTCCAACTTTTTTATCCATTTTTCTCTTGTTATGTTGCTTATGGTTTAAGTTAAGGGGCAGAGCGCTGCAGCTCCCTTGATGGCAATGTGTTCGGTCTCCGAGAATTCAACCCGAAAATTATCCAGCACCGAAGGAAAGGGGATCTCTTTTATAGATTCCCACATGGCATCCTGGTAGAATTTCCTGGCTTTGGCCACCGATCCACCTACTATGACTAAGGGTGGATCCACCGCCATAATAATGGTCTTAATGCTATTTCCAAGGTGCATACCCATTTCCTTGTAGGCCTTCAGGGCCCAGTCTTCTCCAGCCTGTGCTTTTTTGGCTACCTCTTCACCATTCTTCCCGTATTTCAGTTTGAAATACATGCCACAGGTGTAGTTCTCATAGATCCCGTCGAGGTAGGACATGGTGCCAAACTCGCCCGAACAACAATGTGCATCAGGGATCAGGGCACCGTTCTTAATAATCCCCGAGCCCATGCCGGTCCCCAGGGTAAGGCCTACGAAGTCATTATTTCCCGGAAATGATCCATAACGGTATTCTCCTATGGCAAAACAATTGGCATCGTTATCCACAAATACCGGAATTTTAAATCTTTCTTCAAGGAGGGCTTTCAGCGGGATCTCCTTCCAGTTGGGGATGTTCAATACATCGTAAGCAATACCCAGCTCACGGTTTACCAGTCCGGGTACTCCCACTCCTATTCCTTTTACCTGGTCATCCATTAGTTCGTCAATGAGATCGATCATAAGCCGGACTGCATCCATGGGATCCTCAGACTCCTGGTTGATCTTTGCGCCGACCTGTTGTTTCAGGATTCCACCGGTAATTTTCCCAACGGCCACCTTGGTGCCGCCCAGGTCCACTCCAATAAGGGATTGATTGTTATTTGTCATAGAGCTTAGTCTCAGTTAAAGTGCCGTGTATTATCCTTGTTCTTCTTATCTTTCCAGGTATCCATATTTCTCAGACTGATGATCAATCCGATGCCTCCGATACCCAGCAAGACATATCCAAGTGGCCTGATCATTGACAGTCTAATTGTGAGCACGATGCCAATTACCAGCAGCACTATGCTAATGGCCCACATGGCACGGTAATCACGTGGTTTTTTCTCTTGGTACATGGGGCCTAGGTATTCTTAAGATTTGTAATAACCTGAAGGGGATCGCTGGCCGAGAAGATAGTGTTTCCCACCACAAAGACATCCACACCCGCTTCGATCAGGGTTCCAATATTGGCTTCAGTTACACCGCCGTCCACCTGGATCAGAGTCTCTGCTCCGGCCTCGGTGATCATCTTTTTTAACTTTCTTATTTTGGTATAGGATTGTTCAATGAATTTTTGTCCTCCAAAACCCGGATTCACAGACATAATTAGCACCATATTCAGATCAGGCAGTACGTTTTCAAGCAGTGCCACATCGGTGTGTGGATTCAGGGAAACAGCCGGTTTCATGCCCAGTTCTATAATCCGGTGAATGGTTCGGTGAAGGTGGGTGCATGCTTCGTAGTGCACTGTGAGCCAGTCGGCCCCCGCTTCACGGTACGCTTCCAGGTAGCGGTCCGGATCCACAATCATCAGGTGAACATCCAGGGGCTTTTTTGCCACTGAATTAATCTGCCTGATCACCGGGAAACCAAAGGTGAGGTTGGGCACAAATACTCCATCCATGATATCGAGGTGCAAAAGGTCTGCGTCAGAGCTGTTAAGCATCTCAATTTCACTCTCCAGATGGAGGAAGTCCGCAGTTAAAATAGAGGGTGCAATTAAATGTTTGCTCATAGTTATTCTCTTTCCCGTAAAAATACATTTTTAAACTTATACGCAACCAATGTACTGTGCCGTTTCTCTTACAATATGAAGTTTTATTACCTTTAATCTTTTTTCAAAAAAAACGATCCTATGTTCAGACGACAATTGCTAACTGGAATTACCTCCATCTTTCTATCCGCCAGTTTATTTGGGCAGCAATTTACCTTCAGCGGCTATATTGAAGATCAGGCAACAGGGGAGAAGCTTATCGCCGCTACGGTGTACGATCGTTCTTCAGAAAAAGGGACCTCTACCAATGAGTATGGTTTTTATAGCCTGACAATTCCTTCCGGAGAAGTACAGCTACAGGTCTCCTACGTCGGGTACAGAACCCATACAGATAGTTTTACCCTTTCTGTTGACCTTAGCATGAACATTCTCCTGGTCCCCATGCTGGAGTTGGAGGAGGTTGTGGTTAGCACCAACCGTCCCCGCGATATCGTGGAGGATGTCCAGATGAGTGCGGTTCATATTCCCATCAAGGATATCAAATCGATACCCATGTTTATGGGGGAGGCAGATGTTATTAAAACTATCCAGCTGATGCCCGGGGTGCAATCGGGTACCGAGGGGACCAGCGGGATTTATGTGCGGGGCGGTGGACCTGACCAGAATCTTTTTCTGCTGGACGGGGTTCCCATTTATAATGCCAACCATCTCTTTGGCTTCTTCTCAGTTTTTAATCCCGATGCCATCTCCAATATTACTATGACCAAGGGAGGATTTCCGGCACACTACGGGGGAAGGCTTTCCTCGGTGGTGGATATCCGCCTGAAGGAAGGGAATATGAAGGAGTTTCACGGGGCGGGTTCGGTTGGACTGATCGCTTCGAAGCTCACACTCGAGGGACCAATCATCAAGGACAAGACCTCCTTTATTGTTTCGGCCCGGCGTACCTACCTGGATGTACTGGCCAGGCCCATCATCAAAGCTATCAACAAACAGAATGGGATCGAAGGACTCACCGGCTACTATTTCTATGACCTGAATGCCAAGATCAATCATAAATTCTCGGACAAGGACCGGATCTATCTGAGCATGTATCACGGTCGCGACCGTCTTTTTATCAATGAGGAGGAGAAATGGATTGACGATGATACATCCTACCAGCGGAAGTCTGAATCCGGACTCCACTGGGGAAATCTTACTACGGCGCTTCGCTGGAACCACCTTTACGGCAATAAGCTCTTTAGTAATGTATCCCTGATCTATAGCAACTATAAGTTCAATACCTTTGATGATACTCAGACCCTGGTGAATAGCAAGTACGATGTGGGTTATGCCTATGATTATTTTTCCGGTATTGAGGATTATGGCGGGGTCATCGATTTTGATTTTCGGCCTGCACCCTCTCATACCATACGATTTGGGGGGAAATACCTCTACCACACCTTCTCCCCGGGAATTGAAACCCTGGAGTCCACCGACGACACCCTGAATTTGCAGTTCAATGCAGATCCCATCTATGCCCATGAGTACTACATATACGGGGAAGACAATTTCCAGTTGGGTTCCCGTATCAGAGCCAACATTGGATTACACTACTCCGGATTTTTTGTAAAGGATGAGTTCTACCACTCCCTGCAGCCCCGCTTTACCGGCAGGCTTCTGATTACCCCCAACTTCTCATTTAAGGCAGCCTTTTCACGAATGGACCAGTATATTCATTTGCTGACCAATGCGACCATCGGATTACCCACCGATATCTGGGTGCCGGCTACAAACCTCACCAAGCCACAGAGTTCCTACCAGTATGCAGCCGGACTGGCATACAACTTGAAGGACACTTGGTCTTTTACCATCGAAGGCTACTATAAGACCATGAATAATTTGATTGATTACTCTGAGGGGTCCAGTTTCTTTGAATATGGCGTCAACTGGGAGGACAAAATTGAACGGGAAGGAAAGGGCTCCTCCTACGGACTGGAGTTCCTGGCACGGAAGGATGTAGGGAAACTTAGGGGCTGGGTGGGCTATACCCTCTCCAAGGCAGAGGTGCAGTTTGAGAATCTCAACAATGGCGAAATCTATCCCTATACCTACGACCGGCGCCATGATGTTTCCATCGTGCTGATGTACCGGGTGAGTGAGCGTATGGACATTTCGGCCACCTGGGTTTATGGTACCGGCAAGGCCCGCACCCTGGCGGTCTCCCGTTACGCCCCCGATAATTACAGTTTTGATGATGGTTCCTATAATAATTATTCCACTTATTACTCCAATTCTGAGATTGAGTATTTCCAGGGCAAGAACTCCTATAGGGAACCGGCCTATCACCGGCTGGATTTTGGGATCAACCGGCACAAGGAGACGAAGTGGGGGACCCAGACCTGGAGTTTTGGTCTCTACAATGCTTACAACAGGCAAAATCCCTTCTATCTTCGTTTCGGATATGATAATTACGGCAACCGCGCCCTGAAACAGATGAGCATTTTTATGATGATTCCGTCCATTTCTTACTCATTTGAATTTTAGCATTATGAAAAAGCAAAATAACTTTTTATCTCTGCTGATTGGGGTGCTGGCTATCCTGGCATCTTCCTGCGAATCGATCCTCTTCATTGAGTTGGACGAGTCGGATAAACTGATCGTGATGAACGGAGCCCTTAGCAATGATTCCACTGTGATGGTGCAGGTAAGTCGTACCAGGCATATCCTGGACAATGCGAACATTGTTCCCCTGGAGAATGCCTCTGTAAACCTATATAGAGGAGGCAACTTACTTGAGCAGTTGGATCATGTTGGCAATGGCTATTTTCGCACCACATCCTTTCATCCGTCTGTGGGTGAAGAGCTGAGTATTGAGGTGGAGCAGGCAGGATATCCATCGGTTTCGGCACGTTGCGAAATTCCTGAAACTGTGGATATAGAGTCGGTGGATACTTCCACGGTGATTCAGGAATATAGTGAATTCAATTATTCTTATTCCCAGGAGTCCTTCCAGATAGATGTGACCCTCAACGATCCGCCTGGGGTAGAAAACTACTACCTGCTGAACCTGGAGGTGGATAAATCCTATACTTCCTGGAGGGATACTTCCTACCAGTTTATTGATTCTCTTTTCCATAACGGGGAATGGCATTTTTTTGTAGCTGACACCACTTATGTCCTTACCGATACTTTTCGTTATAAAGATCAGCCCTATTTGGGCTCTCCCGATCTGATCGTGGAGGCCATTACCAGTCAGGGCATCCTGTTTTCCGATCAGTTAATCAATGGGAAGGAATACTCGATCCGTGCCAATACCAACCTGGGGTCGGTCCGATCGGCCGATTCGGCGGTGGTGGATATCCGTCTGAATTCCATATCAGAATCCTATTACAAGTACCTTAAAAGCCGCCAGAACCATTATGAGACCATGGAGGATCCCTTTGCGGTTCCCGTCATTGTCTTTACAAATGTTGAGGGAGGTACCGGCTTTTTGGGCGGGTATTCTTCAGATGTGCATACTATCACTACCTTTATACCTGAGTTTGACGATGAGTACTGGTATTACGAATACGAATTCGAATGATTGTTTTTGAAGAAGTGATTGCCCAGCGGACAGGGATTCCCCTGAGGCAGGTTAAAAATACGATTGAATTGCTGGAGGAAGGGGCAACCATTCCCTTTATCTCTCGCTATCGGAAGGAACATACAGGTAGTCTGGATGAGGTTCAGATTGGCGATATCAGGGATGCACTTAATCTCTTGAAGGAGATTCAGAAGCGACAGGACTATATCCTGAAAATTATTGAGGAGCAGGAGAAACTGACCCCCGAACTGAAGCAGAAAATTGAAGAGTGCCTCGACCCGGTTCAACTGGAGGATATCTACCTGCCTTATAAAAAGAAGCGAAAGACCCGGGCCACAGTAGCCAGGGAGAGGGGATTGGAGCCTCTGGCTAAGATCCTGATGAAGCAACAGGAGATGAATATCGAAAATGCGGCATCCACATTCCTGAACGAAGAAGTTGAGCGTGAGGAAGATGCTTTACAGGGTGCTCGTGATATCATTGCTGAATGGATCAATGAGAATGCCAGGTCCAGAAAAACCGTTCGCTATCATTTTGACCGCAGTGCGCAGATCTCATCGAAGATGGTGAAAGGCAAAGAGGAGGAGGGAGTCAAGTTTAAGGACTATTATGAATTCAGCGAAACCCTGAAAAAATGTCCGGGTCACCGGATCCTGGCCATGCGCAGAGGCGAGCATGAAGGCTTTCTGAAGATCGGTATTGATCCCGAGGCCCGAATTGTGACCGATGCCCTGGAGGATCAATGGGTGAAGAGTCCCTATGATGTGGGACAGCAGTTGGTACTGGCCGTCAAGGATGCTTACAAGCGCTTGATGCAACCTTCCATCGAAAATGAATACAAGTCACTTTATAAGGAACGGGCCGACCAGGAGGCTATCAAGGTTTTTGCAGATAACCTGAGGCAGTTGCTTCTGGCATCGCCATTGGGACAGAAAAAGGTGCTGGCTCTGGATCCCGGTTTCCGCAGCGGTTGTAAGTTGGTATGCCTGGATGAGCAGGGGAACCTCATACACAATGAAACTATCTATCCACACCAGCCCCAATCGGATCGTGCAGGATCCACCCGCAAGGTGAGTTCCCTGGTACAGCAGTATAAAATTGAAGCTGTGGCCATTGGTAATGGCACAGCCAGCCGGGAGACCGAGCGTTTTATCAGGATGATACGTTTCCCGCATGATATTGAGGTGTATGTGGTCAATGAATCTGGTGCCTCCATATATTCGGCATCTAAAATTGCCAGGGATGAATTTCCCGATTTTGATGTAACGGTACGGGGAGCTGTTTCCATAGGCAGGCGTCTGATGGATCCGCTAGCCGAACTGGTGAAGATTGATCCCAAATCCATTGGGGTCGGACAGTACCAGCATGATGTGGACCAGGGAAACCTGAAGAAGAGTCTGGACGAGGTGGTGGAGAGCTGCGTCAACGTGGTGGGTGTGAATGTAAACACAGCCAGCATGCACCTGCTTACCTATGTCTCGGGACTGGGTCCGGTGCTGGCACAGAATGTGGTGGATTACCGGCATGAAATTGGTGTATTCACTTCCCGGAAGCAGTTGAAGAAAGTGCCCCGCATGGGAGAGAAGGCCTTCGAGCAGTGTGCCGGTTTCTTACGAATTGAAGGGGCCAAAAATCCCCTGGATAATTCGGCCGTGCATCCCGAAAGTTATCATATTGTGGAGCAGATGGCTGCAGATCTGCAGGTTGATCTGACCCAGCTGGTGAATGATGAAGCCCTGGCGAAACAAGTCGAGCTGGAGCGCTATGTAAAGGGAGGCATCGGTCTACCCACCCTGAAGGATATTCGTGCCGAGCTGGAGAAGCCAGGCAGGGACCCCAGGGAGCAGATCGAAGTCTTTGAGTTTGACCAGACGGTCTATAAAATGGAGGATCTCATCCCGGGAATGGAGCTTCCCGGTATTGTCACCAATATCACCAAGTTTGGAGCCTTTGTAGATGTGGGTGTGAAGCAGGATGGACTGGTCCATATTTCTCAGCTGGCAGACCGTTTTGTGAAAGATCCCAGCGACATTGTCAAGATCCACCAGCACGTAAAGGTCAAGGTGCTGGAAGTGGACATCTCCCGCAACCGGATCCAGTTATCTATGAAAGGGCTAGGGAAATAGCTTTGATCACAGAATTTTCACTAATTTCGGTATATCAATCCAAAAATCCGGTTTCATGAAAACATTAATCCGTGTCGTGCTGACCATATTGGCAGTAATGATGGCACAAGCATGTAAAACAACAACATCAATGGAAGCACCAGTTGCTGAAAAGAAAGCTAAAGAACTGACCATGCACGGTCAGACCCGCATCGATAATTATTACTGGCTCAAAGAGCGTGAGAATCCTGAAGTAATCACCTACCTGGAAGCAGAGAACTCCTACAGGGAGTCGGTGATGAAGGGAACCGAGCAGTTTCAGAAAGATCTCTTCGATGAGATTGTAAGCAGAATCAAGCAGGATGATGAGAGCGTTCCCTATAAGGAGAATGGCTATTTCTACTATGTCCGTTATGAAGAGGGCAAAGAGTATCCAATTTTCTGCAGGAAGAAGGAGACCCTGGAAGCTGAGGAGGAGATCATAGCCAATGTGAATGAGATGGCCGAAGGCTTCTCATACTATCAGGTGGGAGGGATGAGTGTAAGTCCCGATAACCGTTATATGGCTATGGGGATCGATACGGTAAGTCGAAGGAAGTACACCATCTATATCAAGGACCTGGAGACCGGGAAGATGTTGGGTGACCAGATTCCGCTGACCACAGGCGGGGCCTCCTGGGCCAACGACAGCAAGACCCTGTTCTATACTCAGAAAGATGATGAGACGCTAAGAAGTAAAGCCATATTCCGGCATGTGATGGGAGTGGAAGCATCGGGTGATGTAAAGATTTACGAGGAGATGGATGAGACCTTTGGTACCACGGTTTACAAGACCAAATCAAAGAAGTACATGGTGATTGGATGCTTCAGTACCCTGACTTCTGAGTTTCGCATTCTTCCTGCCGATGATCCTGAAGGAGAATTCAAGGTGGTTCAGGAGCGTGAACGGGGACTAGAATACAATATTTCCCACTATGGAGACCATTTCTATATCATTACCAACCTGGATGCCACCAACTTCAGGCTCATGAAGACTCCGGTTGAAAAGACTGAGAAGGAGAACTGGGAAGAGGTGATTGCACATCGCCCGGATGTATTCCTGGAGGGTGTGGAGATCTTCAAAAAGTACCTGGTGCTGGATGAACGGAAAGAAGGACTAACCAGACTGCGGGTAATCCCCTGGGATGGCAGTCAGGAACATTATATTGATATGGGCGAAGAGGTGTATACGGCCTCCATCTCCGTCAATCCCGAATTTGACAGTGAGCTGCTCCGCTACCGCTATTCTTCACTAACCACTCCCAATACGACCATTGATTACCATATGATGCAGCAGGAGAAGACTGTATTGAAGCAGGATGAGGTTCTGGGAGGCAACTTTGATCCGGCCAACTATGAGGCCAAACGAATTTATGCCACAGCTGATGATGGAAAGCAAATTCCCATGAGTATTGTGTACCGAAAAGGGATTACGCTGGATGGAAGTAACCCGACCCTTTTATATGGATATGGATCCTACGGGTACACCATGGACCCTGGATTTCGTTCCACCCGACTCACTTTGCTGGACAGGGGATTTGTGTATGTCATTGCTCATATCCGAGGCAGTCAGGTCAATGGCCGGCCCTGGTATGAAGATGGTAAGCTCCTGAAGAAGATGAATACCTTTACCGACTTTAATGACTGTGCCGAGCAGCTGATTAAGGAGAAATATACCAGTGCAGACCATCTCTATGCCATGGGCGGCAGTGCCGGTGGACTGTTGATGGGTGCAATTATCAACCTGCAGCCTGAGCTCTATCATGGTGTGATTGCAGCAGTTCCCTTTGTGGATGTGGTGACCACCATGCTGGATGAAGATATTCCGCTGACCACCAGTGAATATGATGAGTGGGGAAATCCCAACGAGAAAGAGTATTACGACTATATGCTGAGCTATTCACCCTACGACCATGTGGAAGCTAAAGCATATCCCAATATGTTGGTGACCACTGGCTTGCATGACAGCCAGGTACAGTACTGGGAGCCGGCCAAATGGGTGGCTAAATTACGTGATATGAAGACCGATGATAACCAGCTGATCATGTACTGTAACATGGAGACTGGTCACGGAGGAGCATCCGGAAGATTTGAGCAGTACAAGGAGACTGCCATGGAGTATGCCTTCCTCTTTAGCCTGGAAGGAATAGTGGAGTAGTTGTTAAACTAAGAGAAGGAATATATGTTGCCATATACAAGTAAAACTCAGTACCGGGTCCTCTATGCGGACACCGATATGATGGGGGTAGTCTATTACGGGAATTACGGAAGGTTCTTCGAGTTGGGCCGGACCGAGATGATCCGGGGGATGGGGATGCCTTATTTCGAACTGGAGAAGAAGGGAATCGTCATGCCGGTCTATTCGCTGGAGTCGAGATACAAGAATGTGCTGCGCTATGATGAGCTGATTACCATTGAGACCACGGTGAAGAAACTGCCAGCAGCCCGCATGGAGTTTTTCCATAAGATTTATAATGAAAATGGAACCCTGGCCCATGAGGCCAAGGTGGTGCTGGTTTTTCTGGATATGAAGAGCAACCGGCCCGTAAGGGCACCGGAACAGCTGCTGAATCTTATGCAGGGTTAATCTTTCTGCAGGGTGAGCAGGGTGATTTCAGGACGGATTCCCACCCGGCCGGGAAATCCTGTATAGCCCAGACCTCTGTTTACATAGAGCTGCTGACCATTTTCCCTGTAGAGTCCGGCCCAGTGCCTGTAGGTCCATCGTGACGGACTCCATCTGAATTTTCCGATCTCAATACCAAACTGCATGCCATGAGTATGCCCGGAGAGGGTCAGCGCAATATCTTCTTTAGTATGTACCTGAAGATCCCAGTGGGAGGGGTCGTGTGATAAGAGAATCGAAATATGGTTTGGGTCCATGCCGGACATGGCCTTATGGAGCTCTCCATGTTGTGGAAAGGGAGGTTTGCCCCAGTTCTCAACCCCTATGATTTCCAGGGAGTCGCCATTCAGGGAGATGGTCCGGTGTTCATTGAGCAGCAGATCAAAGCCAGAGGCCCTGATCTGAGCTTTTACCCGATCCAGGTTGGCCGTCTCTTCTTCTTTTGAATCCCACTTGTAGTAGACCCCATAATCGTGGTTTCCCAGTACAGCGAATTTGCCCAGTGGGGCCTTTAATTC
>RCND010001439.1_pt1 | contig 13479 bp, 12 predicted proteins | sample 2041351 | NCBI WGS metagenome assembly RCND01 (sample SAMN09708230, study PRJNA481090) | Marine sediment metagenome, whole genome shotgun sequencing project. | biome: marine sediment; feature: ocean; material: sediment; isolation source: Sewage treatment plant 12B marine sediment (STP12B) ...
CCCTATGGTTTAGGTGCATCTCTTTATATCCGTCCCCTTCTCATTGGAACCGGACCGGAAGTTGGTGTAAAACCCGCAGGTGAGTATACTTTCCTTATTTTTGTGATGCCCGTAGGCCCTTATTTTAAGGCAGGTTTCAAACCAGTGGATGTGATGATATGCAGGGATCATGACAGAGCAGCCCCCCTCGGAACGGGACATCTTAAAGTTGGAGGTAACTATGCAGCCAGCATGGGTTCCATTGCCGATGCACATCAGGCTGGTTTTGCCACAGCATTATACCTCGATGCCAAAGAGAAAAAGTACATCGATGAGTGTGGCCCGGCCAACTTCTTTGGAATCAAGAACAACACCTACATCACCCCCGAATCACATTCCATCCTTCCCTCCATCACCAACCGCTGCATTCAGACACTGGCCAAGCAGATGGGTATGAAGGTGGAAGTACGCCCTGTTCCTGTTGAAGAGCTAAGCTCTTTCGAAGAGGCAGGTGCATGTGGCACAGCAGCAGTTATTTCGCCCATTGGAAAGATAGCTGATGTAGAAAACGGGATTAACTATTCCTTCGGGGATGGAATCAATCCAGGCCCTGTTTCGACCAGGCTTTACGAGACCCTCCTGGGAATCCAGAACGGCGATCTGGAGGATTCCTTTGGGTGGACCAAAATCCTCGATTAAATTCCTATCTTTGCGACAGCCATTTTTTCAGGCATGTCAAAGAAGGAAAACAGGACATATTCCCGGAGAATCCGTAGCTCCCAGCTTACCTCGATCATTAGTATATCTCTGGTATTATTACTGCTCGGGATGGTAGGTCTGTTGCTAATCAACGGCCGTAATATTCGCCAGCAGGTCATGGAGAGCATTGGCTTCAATGTAATTCTCAAAGAGAATGTGAAGGAGGCTGACATATACCAGCTCCAAAAGATTCTGGATTCCAGGGAGTTCATACTATCAACCGAGTACATAACCAAAGAGGAGGCGGCCCTGGAGACCGAGCAGATGCTAGGCGAGGATTTCATCCGTTTTCTGGGCTATAATCCCCTGCCTCCATCCATCAGGGTCAGGCTGCACCAACCCTGGGCCAATCCCGATTCAGTGATGATCATTGAACAGGATTTGATGAAGTATAACTCCATCGAGGAAGTGTACTATAAAAAATCGCTGTTATATGCGCTAAATGAGAATATTCGCCAAATTACACTGATCATCCTGGGTTTCTCCATCCTACTTACACTGATTTCGGTTACCCTGATCAACAATACCATCAGGCTATCTATCTATTCGAAACGATTTATTATTAATACCATGCAGCTTGTGGGCGCCACAAGAGCATTTATCCGCAAACCCTTTTTATTCAAAAGTGCAACCAGCGGATTTACAGGAAGTCTCATAGCGCTTGTTCCGCTGTTCGGCCTGGTTTACCTACTGCAGGAAGAGTTTGAAGGAGTAATTTCACTCAGGGATTATGACATGCTGGCCATTCTGGCACTTGGGGTGATCCTTACAGGTATCGCTCTTAACTGGATATCCACCTTTTTTGCAGTCAACAAATACCTGAATATTAAAACAGATAAGCTTTATTAATACCGTCAAAATGAATAAGAAAAGCACAGAAAAGGAGAGCTTTGCGCTGGCCAGAGAAAATTACATTCTTCTAGTCATCGGATTTGCCATCATTGTGTTGGGATTTATCCTGATGATCGGGGGGAAATCCGAAGATCCTACCATTTTCAATGAAGAGGAAATATTTAGTTTTCGCCGAATAACACTGGCACCCATTGTCGTTCTTGCAGGGTTTATCTTCGAGATCTGGGCCATTATGAAAAAGCCCAAATCGGATAGCAAATGACATGGTTTGAAGCATTAATCCTTGGATTGGTTCAGGGACTCACAGAATTTCTTCCTGTAAGCAGCAGCGGACATCTTGAAATCGGGAAAGTCCTGTTAAACGTAGAAGTCAAAGAGAGTCTCACCTTTACTGTTCTGGTCCACTTTGCTACAGTTCTCAGTACCATTACCGTCTTTCACAAGGAAATTAAAAATCTTTCCATCGGGCTTTTTCAGTTCAAATGGAACGAAGAGACTAAATATGTTTCCAAGATTTTAGTTTCCATGATCCCTGTACTTATTGTAGGGATTTTATTTCGGGAAGAAGTAGAATCATTATTTTCCGGAAACCTTCGGCTGGTAGGCGGCGCTCTGCTGTTAACAGCCCTTTTGCTGATCTCCACCCAGCTGGTAAAACCCGGTAAAAAGAAGATTCCCTTCCTGGATGCGTTCCTGATGGGGATCGCCCAGGCCATTGCAACTGTCCCGGGAATTTCCCGTTCCGGAGCAACCATAGCCACCGGACTCTTATTGAAAAACGAACGCAGTGATGTGGCAAAGTTCTCCTTCCTGATGGTGTTGATACCCATCATTGGAGCTGCCCTGCTGGATATTCTCTCTATGTCATCCTCTCCTTCCGAAACCGGAATTGCCACAGGTTCTCTTATTATCGGTTTCCTGGCAGCTTACCTGTCCGGATACCTGGCCTGCACGTGGATGATCAATCTTGTAAAAAAAGGTAAGCTCTACTGGTTTGCCATATACTGTGCGATTGTAGGTATCGTTTCAATCATCTTTGCCTGACTTTATGGAGTATACTCGTCCCGAAACCTACCTGGAAGGGGCGGTTTTTTATATTGACAAGCCACTGACCTGGACCTCATTTGATGTGGTCAATAAGATCCGGCAGTCGCTGAAGCACAATCTGGGAATCAAAAAAATCAAGGTGGGTCACGCCGGAACGCTAGACCCACTTGCAACCGGACTGGTTATTATCTGTACCGGGAAGGCCACCAAACAGATCATGCAATACCAGGACATGGATAAGGCTTATACGGCCCAGATCAGACTGGGGGCCACCACGCCTTCCTTCGATCTGGAGACAAAAGAGGATCAGACCTATCCATGGGAACATATCACCACTGAACAAATCAAGGAGGCCCTGTCGGAACTTTCAGGTGATCAAGATCAGATACCTCCCATCTTTTCAGCCAAAAGTGTAGACGGAAAACGCGCCTATGCTTATGCCAGGAAAGGAAAGACAGTGGAGCTGAAACCTTCCCGGGTACATATATCCCAACTTGAACTGATCTCAGAAAAACTACCCGATCTTTCGATCCATGTGGAGTGTAGTAAGGGTACTTATATCAGATCTCTGGCCAGAGACCTGGGTTCTAAACTTGATTCCGGTGGTCATTTAAGCGGTCTCAGGCGAACCAGAATTGGCCCCTACCACGTGGATGAAGCCATATCGGTAGAAGACTTTGTAGAAAATCTTAAACTTTTGTAACAAATAAGCGTTTCTTACGTATAACGAGGCTCGCGTCAGATAAACAATTCACAATCTATCATATGAAGTTATCCCAGTACAAATTTACTATGCCCCCCGAGCTGGTTGCAAAATTCCCGGCTAAAAATCGTGATGAATCAAGACTAATGGTTTTGCACCGCGACACAGAAAAAATCGAGCACAAAACTTTTAAGGAAATCATCGACTATTATGACGATGGTGATGTGATGGTTTTCAATGATACCAAAGTTTTCCCGGCACGTCTCTATGGAAATAAGGAGAAAACCGGCGCCGAAATCGAAGTGTTCCTACTTAGAGAGCTAAACCGCGAACAACGTCTATGGGACGTACTGGTGGACCCTGCCCGTAAAATAAGGATTGGCAACAAACTCTATTTCGGAGAGGACGATGTGCTGGTTGCCGAGGTTATCGACAACACCACTTCCAGGGGAAGAACCCTTCGTTTCCTGTATGACGGGGACTATGATGAATTTAAAAAGACCCTTTTTGATCTGGGCGAAACCCCACTTCCCAAATTCATTGAAAGAAAGGTGGAGCCGGAAGACAAAGATCGCTACCAGACCGTATATGCCAAGCATGAAGGAGCTGTAGCTGCTCCTACTGCGGGGATGCATTTCAGTCGGGAGCTCTTGAAGCGTCTTGAGATCAAAGGAATTGATTTTGCTTATATCACCCTTCATGTGGGTCTGGGTAACTTCAGAAGCGTTGATGTGGAGGACCTCACCAAGCACAAGATGGATTCCGAAAGGATCAATATACAGGACGAAGCCGTGAAACTGGTTAATGCTGCGAAAAACAAGAGAAAAAATATATGCGCGGTAGGAACCACGGTGATGCGTACACTCGAGAGCTCAGTCTCCACCGATGGCTTCCTGAAAGAATTTGATGGCTGGACCAACAAGTTCATTTTTCCACCCTACGAATTCAGTGTCCCCAGCAGGATGGTATCCAATTTCCACCTGCCCTATTCAACATTGTTGATGATGGTATCTGCATTTGCCGGATATGATTACCTGATGCACGCCTACGAGGTAGCCATTAAGGAAAAATACCAATTTGGCACCTATGGGGATGCCATGCTGATCCTGTAAAGCAACAAGGATGCCCCTGCTTAATTCAATTATCTCCTGGGTGAATGTGAAACGTCTTCACCAGATTGAGCTGTTCATGAAATACCCCGTTGACGTTCAGCAGGAGGTTTTTGAGAAATTGACTGAGCAGGCGCTACGGACCACCTGGGGTGTCCAATATGGCTACGACTCCATCAACTCGATTGAAGATTTTCAGCGTAGCGTTCCCATCAGTACCTACGATGATGTAAAACCATATATCAAGCGGCTCCGGGAGGGTGAACAAAACCTGTTGTGGCCCTCGGAGATCAAGTGGTTTGCCAAATCATCCGGCACCACCTCCGATAAGAGCAAATTCATTCCGGTGAGTAATGAAGCCCTGGAAGATTGTCACTTCAGAGGAGGCAAGGATGTGATTGCTTTCTATACGAAACAGAAACCCGATAGCGCCATTTTGAAAGGTAAATCCCTGACGCTGGGTGGAAGTGCCGAAGTGAATAAATTCAGCAACCAATCCTATTTCGGGGATCTGTCGGCGGTGCTTATTGAAAACCTGCCCTTCTGGGCACAATTCATCCGTACACCAGCTTCCGAAATTGCATTGATTCCCGATTTTGAAGAGAAAATAGATAGAATTGTACGCCACACGATTTCCGAAAATGTGACCAGTATTGCCGGGGTTCCTTCCTGGAACCTGGTACTTCTGAGAGCAGTCCTTGATTTCACCGGAAAGAATAATATCCTGGAGGTATGGCCCAACCTGGAACTCTTTACCCACGGAGGAGTCAGTTTTACCCCCTATCGTGAATCCTTTAAAAAACTGATTCCCTCCGATGAGATGAACTACCTGGAGACCTACAACGCATCTGAAGGTTTTTTCGGGATCCAGGATGACCTGAAACGGGACGATATGTTGCTGATGCTCGACCTGGGAGTCTTTTATGAGTTTATTCCCCTTGACAAACTGGATAAACCCAATCCTCCCATCTATACCGTTGCTGATGTGAAGCTGGGAGTAAACTACGCCATGGTGATTTCAACCAATGGAGGACTGTGGCGCTATATGATTGGCGATACAGTTGTTTTCACAAGCCTCTTTCCTCACAGAATCAAGATTTCGGGACGTACCAAATATTACATCAATGCTTTTGGCGAAGAAGTGATCATGGAGAATGCCGAGAAAGCACTAATGGGTGCATGCAAGGAAACCGGAGCGGTCATCAAGGAGTACACAGCGGGTCCACTTTACATGAGTGATAATTCCAAAGGGGGACATGAATGGATGATTGAGTTTGAAACACCACCTGGAAACCTGGAGCAGTTTACAAAGGTACTTGATGAAACCCTGAGTTCCGTGAACTCTGATTATGAGGCAAAACGGTATAAGAACCTTACTCTTTTGCTGCCAACAGTTATTTCACTTAAGCCCGGAACCTTTTACCTTTGGATGCAGAAACGTGGAAAACTGGGTGGTCAGAACAAAATACCAAGGCTATCCAACGACCGGAAATATTTAGATGAGCTAAGTGACATTCTAAGCCAATAAAAGTTATTATCTTTAGTCTGACTCACCCATTAAATCAAGTCATATATGCATGTAGCTGTAGCGGGAAACATCGGGTCCGGAAAAACCACGTTAACAAGTTTATTATCAAAGCAATACGGATGGGAGGCACACTACGAGGATGTAGATGACAATCCCTACCTGAACGATTTTTACCAGGACATGCAGCGCTGGTCCTTTAATCTGCAGATCTACTTCCTCAACAGCCGCTTTAGCCAGATAGTACAGATTCGTCAATCGGGAAAGAAGATTATTCAGGACCGGACCATTTATGAGGACGCTTACATATTCGCCCCCAATCTGCATAGCATGGGATTGATGAGTACCAGGGATTTTGAAAACTACTTTGCCCTGTTCAATCTGATGAGTTCCCTCATCGAGCCTCCCGACCTTTTAATCTACCTGCGCGCCTCGATCCCCACCCTGGTGGATCAGATACAGCAAAGAGGCCGTAAATATGAGAACAATATCCGTCTTGACTATCTGAAACACCTGAACGAAAGATACGAAGCCTGGGTGGAAACATACAACCTGGGCAAGCTGCTGATTGTGAATGTGGACAACCTCAACTTCCGCGATAAGCCTGAAGATCTGAGCTCGGTTATGGACAACATCAACGCACAGATCAACGGACTCTTCTAGTATCCGCTCCAGTATGCTATCTCTCCGCTTAAAACCTTTGCAAAAGCAACCGAGCTTGCGAGCTCAGCGTAGCTAATTTGTCAAAAGACAAATTGTAAGAGGTTTCGATATACAATCTTATCGCGTTATTAACTGATCCATTTCAAAACAGAAATAAAAAAAGAACGGGCTGCAAAACAGCCCGTTCAAAAATTCTGATTCTAAGTTGGGTCTTCCCTATTCTGCAGGAGTTTCCTCGTTGGGCACAAATACCACATCAACGATATTGGAATTTCCATAAAAGATCTGCATCACCTTTTTGACTTTTTTTGCAGTAAGGCCCTTGAGTATATCCTCATAATTGGCGGGATCGTCATAATTAATCCCATAGAGGTAATAGTTATAAAGGTTTGAGAGATAATAGGCATTATGCTCCTTGCTTTCTTCCCTGCTCTTCAGGATATTCTCCACGGTTTTGGAAAGATCCTCTTCCGTTGGTCCTTCACTGGCCAGCTTTCTCAGTTCTGCAAAAACTTTCTCTTTCAGATCGGCAGCTCGTGTAGGATCGCAGTCAAACTTTAGCTGCATGCTTGCCTTCTCGAGGGGCCACTTTTCCAATGAAGTTCGGACACTCACACCATACGTTCCGCCTTCTTCTTCACGAATCGACTCCACATACCTGAGGTCCAGAATGCCCTCAATAACCCTAAACACCATCTGGTGATATGGATTGTAGGCCATCTCCTGATTGATTACAATATTCACACTGGCCTTGGGAGTTGCCAGAGACAGGGCGATGGTCTTATCCACCATTCCTTCCGGTTCATTTACTTTACGATCGATCCAGGTCTCATTCCTGTCCAGATCACCAATGGCCCCAATGTATTTTTGGGCCAGCAATTTCACCTCTTCCTGTTCCATATTTCCCACGATGATGAAGAAGAAATCACTTGCGTCAGCAAATCTTTCGCGATATACCTGTTCCAGGCGGTCATAATCCACATCCTCCAGGAACTCCTGGTCCAGCACCCTGGTCCGGGGATGATAATCGGTCATAATCAGGCTTAGCGAATCGCCCATCACCTTCTCTGGATTATTATTCATATTCTCAACAAAAGCCATATAACGGCTTATTATGGCATCGTGTGCCTCTTTATCGAACCTGGGCTGGTTGAAATGAAGATAAATTAGCTGCATCATCGCTTCCATATCTTTGGGACTGGCCGTGCCGTTCATTCCTTCAGAAAGGTTTCTTAGGCTCAGTTGCAGGGATATGTTTTTCCCGGTCAGCATCTTTTGAAGCCCCATGGCATCAAAATCACCCACGCCATACATGGAAATCAATGAAGTAAGCATATCTGTTGTGGGCACATAGTCATCTTCATAAAGTGAACTTCCTCCCTTGCTGTATGCCCTGATCTGAACCTGGTCCTTTTCATATTCTGCATGCCTGAAAACAACCCGGGCCCCATTCTCCAGGGTCCACTCCACTGCATCCAACTCTTCAATCTTCTTCTCACTAACTACAGCTGCAGGAACGAGATCTTCGGTGATCAGCGATTCGGCCAGTGTTTCATCCTCGTAAGGCGCCACATCTGCTTTGGACACCTGCTCAAGAATGGCCATCGAAGCTGCCTCCGACAGATGTTCCACGCCTTCACCTTCCGGACCCTGAATGACCAGAACCTGATTCTCATCCGAGATCCACTTGGTCAGACGCTGGTTGAAATCTGCCAGTGAAATGGTAGGCAGGATGGCCTGAACAGCCTGGTAGCCAAACTCTGTGGAGGGATAGGCATCTCCGTCCAGAAAATTATCAACGTAGGAATTGATGTACTCTTCATTACTGATCTTATCACGCTCTTTATAATACTTTTCCCACTGGGACAGAATCTCAGCTTTGCCTCGATCCAGTTCACCCTGGGTAAAACCATATCTTTTCGCCCGCTCTAATTCAGTCATCAGCGCAGTTAAGCCCTCCGCTTCCATATTTGGTTTTGGAATTGCTATGGCCGTCAGGGCTTCATAGCCCCTTTCAAAATCTCCGTAATTAACAACACCAACCACAAAGGGTGGGACTCCTGTTTGAACCAGTTCCTGCATCCTTTGCCCCATCATGGCATTAAACAGTTCATGGATATATTGCTCCCTGTGATCCATAAATGTCTCTGCTCCGCTCTCGGCTTTTCTGTGGCGAATCATATACCGGATCATAGTCTGGTCAGCTTCCGCATCGGTCACCAGCCCAAATACAGGCTCGGCATGATCGGGAATGTCAAAAAATGGTCTTTCGGATGCATTTTCAACCTGTGGTATTTTTGAGAAAAGCGCTACAACCTTTTTTTCCATCTCATCTGCATCAAAATCTCCCGCCATGGCAATGGCCTGAAGGTCGGTCCTGTACCATTGATGATAAAAATCCCTGAGGGCATCATATTCAAAATTCTCAATCACATCCAGGTCACCAATCACATCCCTTTCTGCAAACTTTGAATTTGGATAGAGGTACTTCATGGAGGCTGAATACATCCTGAACTGAGCGGTCCTTCGTGTGCGCCACTCCTCTTTGATCACACCACGTTCTGAGTCGATCTCCTCCTCGGTTAATAATAAATAGTTGGACCAGTCATTCAGAATCAGCAGACAACTGTCCAGGATACCGGGATGGCTTACTGGAACATCCGAAAGGTTATAGACAGTCTGGTTCTGACTGGTATAGGCATTGATGTTCTCACCGAATGCCACTCCATGCCTCTCCAGGAAATCAATGATCCCTTTCTCCGGAAAATGCTCGGTTCCGTTAAAGGCCATATGCTCCAGGAAATGGGCCAATCCATTCTGGTGATCCTCTTCAAGCAATGCCCCTACATTCTGAATAATGTAAAAGGAGGCCCGCTCTTTGGGTTCCTGATTGGCCTTGATGTAATAGGTCATACCGTTTTCCAGTACACCCTGGCGTACACTCTCATCATTGGGCATGGGCGACATCGGGTCGACCTGCGCTAATGAAGTAACATAAACAACTGTCAGCAGTATAACTGACATCAACATCTTAAATTTCTTCATATCTCATTATGATTTAATTACATATTCACGCTGCCATTTTTTTGGCAGAATAAAGTTACGGAGAAAAATATATTTCACCTACTGCCCTTTAACAGTTTTTTTCTAATTTAAGTTCGTGAAAAAACACGATAATTTAAAACAACTGTCCATGAATTTTTCCCGACGTAATTTTCTAAGACTGTCAGGTGCCAGCCTGGTGGCCTCCCAGGCTCCTTCTATACTGCTGGCAAAACAAGCATTCCCTGAGAAAGAAAGAGGTGTTCCCTTTCAGCTGGGAATCGCATCCTACACTTTCAGGGAGTTCACCCTGGAAGAAACCATTGCCATGACGACCCGACTGGACATCAAAAACCTATGCCTGAAAAGCATGCATATGCCCCTGGATGCAAGTCCTGAAGAGATCAAATCGATGGCCGGCAAGGTGCATGAAGCCGGCATTAATCTCTATGGAGGGGGCGTGATCTATATGAGAAGTGCAGAAGAGGTGGAAAATGCTTTTACCTATGCCCTAAATGCAGGGATGAAAGTCATTGTAGGAGTTCCGGAACATGAACTGCTTGAACTGTGCAATAAGAAAGTAAAGGAAACCGGTATCAACCTGGCCATCCATAACCATGGACCGGGCGACAAGCTTTACCCCACACCTGAAAGCGCATTCAGGCTGATTAAAGATATGGATCCGGGCATGGGGCTGTGTGTGGATATTGGCCATACAGTTCGAATCGGAAAAGATCCCATTGAAGATACCAGGAAATATATGGATCGGGTTCATGATATCCACATCAAAGACGAAGACAAAGCCGAAGCCTCAGGCACTACCTGTGAAATAGGTCACGGAGTCATTGACATACCCGGCTTCCTGGCTATGCTGCTTGAAGAGAATTACAGCAAAGTAGTCAGTTTTGAATACGAAAAAGACGGTGAAGATCCTCTCGACGGACTTGCCGAATCGGTGGGTTATGTGAGGGGAGTGTTGAGAATGTTAAGCTCATAAAAAAGGCCCGGAAATTCCGGGCCTAAGAGCTCCTCAGGTAGGACTTGAACCTACGACCTACGGATTAACAGTCCGCCGCTCTAACCAACTGAGCTACTGAGGAATTTTACAGTCTGTTTAACTGTGCCTAATTAAGCAGCGCAAAAATAGTAGCTTTTCATCAATAAAACAATACATTTTACAAAAAACCTTGAGAAAGCAAGTTGTTTAAGCCTTATAGAATATGAATATCTATATATTTGCACCAAAATTTTGACAAATGGCTAGAGTACTTGGAATGGGAAATGCACTGGTGGATATTATCAGCCAGATTGAAAATGATAAAATCCTGGAAGGTTTTGGCCTACCCAGAGGAAGCATGACCCTTGTGGACCTGGATACGTCTAATTTCATTCATGCCGAAACAGCTGGCATGAATAAGTCCAGAGCTTCAGGTGGATCTGCTGCCAATACCATTCATGGATTGGCCCATCTGGGCGTCGAAACAGGCTTTGTGGGGAAGGTGGGAAATGATGATATGGGAGCCTTCTTTAAAAAAGATATGATGGTCAATAAGATCGATCCCATTCTGTTTCGCTCCATGAATGAAACAGGCAGGGCCATGGCCCTGATCTCCAAAGACTCTGAACGAACGTTTGCCACCTATCTGGGAGCTGCTATTGACCTCTCGTCCGAGGATATTACACATGGTATTTTTAAGGGGTATGAATACTTCTACATAGAAGGCTATCTGGTACAGAACAGGGCGATGTTTGAAAAAGCCATGCGGCTAGCAGCCAGGGCAGGCTTGAAAATCTGTCTCGATCTGGCCAGCTACAACATTGTTGACGACAACGTGGACTTCTTTAAGTCCATGATCTCGAAATATGTGAATATCCTTTTTGCCAATGAAGAAGAGATCCGGTCCTTAACCGACAAGTCGCCCGAAGAGGGAGCGAATGAAATAAAGGAGCAATGCGATCTTGTGGTCATCAAACTGGGTGCCGAAGGCTCGTTCTGTATATGTGATGAAGGCATGGTACGGATTGGAGTAAGGCCCGCAAAGGCCCTGGATACAACCGGAGCTGGAGATCTCTTTGCAGCAGGGTTTATTTACGGGCACATGAAGGGCCTGTCGGCGGAAATCTCTGGCAAGATCGGAGCCATCCTTGCTGGCAGGGTCATAGAACAGATCGGCGCCAAGATGGATGAAGCCATTTGGGAGAACCTGCGCAGGGAAATTGCCTCCCTGGAGGCTTAATTAGCGTGCTGAAAGCGGATCTGATACCCTCCGAATTTTCTCATATTGATTACCCTGTTCTGATCCAGAATCAGGTATTGCCCCTTGATGCCTTTTAAGATTCCTTTGACCTCAGGATCCTTATCGAAATTCAGACTCTTGATTTTCTCCGGGTATTCAAGCACCGGGTATTCAAGCTTCACCAGCTCCTCCTCCTGGCTAATATAAGGGCTCAGTTCGGCAGGGACCAGGGGAAGCAAGCGCCGCTTTTCTCCCAAAAGGTCCAAATCGCCAGGATCGGACCCCGATAACATCTTTCTCCAGTTAGTCTTATCGGCTATATAGGCCTTCATGGCCACCTCCAGCAAACCTGCTGTATACCGCTTGGGTGTTCTGGCAAATACTACAGCCTGAATGGCTCCCTGGTCAATCCAACGTGTTGGAACCTGACTTTTTCTTGTGACCCCTACTTTTAGTCCGCTCGTCAGTGATAGATAGACCACCTGCTCGCTCAGACAATGCTTCTCCGCATATTCCATATCACGGGCTATTCCTTCATGAGCCCTGCACAATTCAGGTCTTAATACACATTCTTCAGTTTCCGGAGCAGTAGTAAAACAAGGATAACAAAAGCCCTGAGCAAATGATTTCCGGGTCTCTCTTCCGCATTTAACACAATGAATATGACCCAAATATTCCATGGTAATGTGTTTGCCAATCAAGGCATTCATCTCTACCTTCTCGTCTCCCAGTGGTAAAACATACTGGATCACCTTTCCCGGTGAAGCCTCCATTTTCCTAATGTTTCCGATGTATTCCATATCACCGAAGATACAAATAATTGAACTTTTTTTGATATTTTTACTACTATGTATTGCATGGTATTACTTTTTATATATATCTTTGTATAGAAATATAGCTTGTTTAGGCATATAGTATGAAAAATATAGTAGTATATAAAATAATAATGGCAATCGGGTTTCTAACCTGGGTCTCATCGCTGGCCGCACAGAAGCCTGCCATCGACCTGATCTCATCCCACCAGCAGTACAGGCATCCGGAGGCCATTATCGATACAGGATTTTCCATACATCCCATAGAATACGATACCCTATTCATCCACCCGGCCCCTGTAAAGGAGCAAAAACTGAAAAATGAATCAGATAAAAAGAAGCCTCGCCAGATCGGTCCTTCCTTCGATTCCCTCTTTCAGAAAAAAGAGAGTGCTGATAGCAAACAGAAAAACTCTAATATGAACACCTTTCTGTTTAGCAGAAGAATCAATCCGTTTAGAATATTAATTTACATATGCGCATTAAAATAAAAACCTATGAATATTGATAACGCAAAAGCTCAGATGCGGAAGGGGGTTCTGGAGTATTGCATCTTATCCATCCTGGCTAAGAAGGATTTCTATACCTCAGATATCATCCGTGCCCTGAAGGAAAACGACCTGATTGTGGTTGAAGGCACACTCTATCCGCTGCTAACCCGGCAAAAAAACGCCGGACTACTTAACTACAGGTGGGAGGAAAGTACTCAGGGTCCGCCCCGGAAATATTACGGCCTGACAGAGATCGGACG
>RCND010001440.1_pt1 | contig 13474 bp, 15 predicted proteins | sample 2041351 | NCBI WGS metagenome assembly RCND01 (sample SAMN09708230, study PRJNA481090) | Marine sediment metagenome, whole genome shotgun sequencing project. | biome: marine sediment; feature: ocean; material: sediment; isolation source: Sewage treatment plant 12B marine sediment (STP12B) ...
TACGGATTTTATAAATTCCTCAGAGTGAGGATGTGTTACCTAGAAGTTTAAGTGTTTAGTATGTCGATTCGCTTCTTTTGTAACACCAAAAGCATATAATCGAATACATAAACTCAAGAATGAGCACATTCCAAGAACTCGGTCTTAATGAAGACCTTTTGCACGCTATTACGGATTTAGGTTTTACGAAACCTAGTGAAGTCCAAGAAAAAGCAATCCCACTTTTATTAGAAGAAGACAAAGACTTAGTGGCTTTGGCACAAACTGGTACAGGTAAAACTGCAGCTTTCGGATTTCCGATGTTGCAAAAAATAGATGTAGATAGTAGAACCACACAAGGTCTTATCTTATCTCCTACTCGTGAACTTTGTTTACAAATCACAAACGAAATTAAACTTTATGGTAAATACTGTAAAGGTTTAAACGTGGTTGCTATATATGGTGGAGCAAGTATTTCTGACCAAGCAAGAGCTGTAAAACGTGGTGCACAAATTATTGTAGCCACTCCTGGTCGTATGAAAGATATGATTAGCCGTAAAATGGTAGATATCTCTAAAATACAATACAGTGTCTTAGATGAAGCAGATGAAATGCTAAATATGGGATTCAAAGAAGATATTACTGATATTCTTTCTCATACTCCAGACGATAAAAATACATGGTTATTCTCTGCTACGATGCCAAAAGAGGTATCTACGATTGCAAAGAAATTTATGTACGATCCTATTGAAATTACAGTAGGAAACAAAAATGAAAGTACAAGTCAGGTTTCTCACGAATACTATTTAGTAAATGCAAGAGACCGTTATTCAGCTTTAAAACGTTTATCAGATGCAAATCCAGATATATTCTCTGTTATTTTCTGTCGCACAAAACGCGATACACAAAAAGTAGCCGAAAACTTAATTGAAGATGGTTATAGCGCAGGAGCTTTACATGGTGATTTAAGTCAGAATCAACGTGATATCGTAATGAAGTCTTTCAGAAACAGGCAAATCCAAATGTTGGTTGCAACAGATGTTGCTGCACGTGGTATTGATGTCGATGATATCACACACGTTATCAATTACCAATTACCTGATGAACCTGAAATATATACACATAGATCTGGTCGTACAGGACGTGCTGGTAAAACGGGTATCTCAATGGTTATTGTCTCTAAAAGTGAAGTTAGAAAGATAAAAAGCATAGAGCGCATCATTAAAAAACAATTTGAAAAGAAAGAAATTCCATCTGGAATAGAAATTGTTGAAGTGCAATTAATGGCTTTGGCGAATAAAGTCCATACTACAGAAACTAATCACGAAATTGATAAACATCTTGAAAGTATCAATGAATTATTTGCAGATACTGATAAAGAGGAATTAATCAAAAAATTCTTCTCTGCAGAATTCAACAGATTCTTTAACTATTACCAAAAATCTAAAGATTTAGGTGTTATTGAATCAAGAGGTTCTGATAGAGATGGTGGACGCGATTACGGAAAGTCATCTAATGATTCGCGCTACTTTATTAACGTCGGTAGTAAAGATGGATTTGATTGGATGAAATTGAAAGATTTCTTAAAAGAGCAATTAGAGCTAGGGCGTGACGATGTATTTAAAGTCGATGTAAAAGAAAGTTTTTCTTTCTTTAATACCGAAAAAGAATTACAAGAAAAAATACTAGCCTTCTTTACTGACTTTAAATATGAAGGTCGTTTTGTTAATGTAGAAGTTAGCGAGGACAAAGGCAGAAGCGGTGGAGGAAGACGCTCTGGAGGTCGTGGAAGTGATAGGCGCTCTGGTGGTGGAAGTCGTAGACGCGATGATAAACCAAGAGGTGATAGACGTTCTAGTGATAGAGGGGATAGAAGATCTAGTGATTCTAGAGGTGACAGACGCTCATCAGGTTCTGGAAACAGAAGCGATAGAAGATCAAGTGATTCTAGAGGTGATACAAGTTCTAGCGATAGAGGCGAACGACGATATGATGATTCTAAAGGAGACAGACGTTCTTCAGAATCTAGTGGTTCTAGCTCAGAAAGACCAAGACGCTCTAGAAGACGTGATTAAACTGCTGTAAAGCAATAAATCTCAAAAATAAATAAAAACCAAATTCCAAAACTTGAAGTATTACTTTAGGTTTTGGATTTTTTTATAGCTAGAATTCAAAAATTCAAACTTTGAAGACTGAATACTTAAAAAGTTAATATTTAGTCAAATCTGCAAAAGGCATATGTTAAAATGCGTTTTGTTTATTACCTTTACATCGTAACAAATGCCAATGCGATATATACTAATTTTATTTCTATGTCTTTCTACAGTTAATAGCTATGGCCAAGACAGTACTGCAACCAATACACCAACTAAAGTTAAAGGTACAATTATAAGCTCTACAACAGAAGGTGCTTTAAGTGAGGTGAATATTGTAAATATCAATCAAGTAGTTGGAGTTGCAACCAATGACAATGGTGAGTTTGAAATAAAAGCAAAAGCCAATGACACCTTACACTTATCCTATCTTGGCTACAAATCCATAAAAGTCAGAGTGACTAATGACTGGTTGAAATTTGGAAATACAGAAATTGTAATGACCGAATTGGCTTTAGCATTAGAAGAAGTAACCGTAAGGCAATTGCAATTAACAGGCTATCTAGAGGTTGATATGAAACAAGTTCCTATTCAATCTAATAACCGGTATAGAATTTCTGGTTTATATGGTCAAGGTTATGAAGCTGGTAGACCAAATATTGCTACTAAAATACTCGGTGCTATTTTTAATCCTGCAGATTTCTTATATAATATGTTTGGCAAAAAGCCTAATGAAATGCACAAGCTGAAGAAGATGAAAGAGGATGATGAAATCAGAAATCAATTGGCTAAACGCTTTGATAGAGAAATGCTGCTCGTTTTATTACAAGTTACTAAGTTCGATTTAGACGAAATTGTTAACCAATGTAATTACTCAAAAGACTTTATAAACACAGCAAACGATCTTCAAATCTTAGATGCTATTAGCGAATGCTACGAGGAATACAAAGTCATCAAAAGAAGTAAAGAAAGAAAAAGCGGTAAGAAAAAAAATAAAGCCTAATTACTACGCATTAGAATGCAATGCGACTCTATTCCCTTCAGTATCTATAAATACCCCCATACAACCATGATCGTCTGAGATTTTGGTTTTTTCTTGATATATTTTTCCACCAGCCTTAATTACGCGATCTAATTCAATTTGCACATCATTAGACATAAAATAAACCAATGTGCCTTCTTCACTAGGCGTATAGGACTCTTGTTTTATTAAACTGCCCGTTGCACCAAATACCCCATCATTATCAGGAAGCCACCCCATTAAAGTCCCATCGAAATCTTGAACTTTAATTTCAACTTTAAAAACAGTTTCATAAAACTGCTTTGCGCGTTCCATATCATTTACAGGAATTTCAAACCAACCGATCATAATTTATTATTTAAGTACTTAAAATTACAAAAATTAAGCTTTAGATCTATAATGCTCTACTATAGCATCGTAGTTCTTGATGGTTTTTTTAATCCAATCAAAACGCTTTTCAATAATTTCTTCTTCTGTAAGCTGCCAATTAATAGTAGACTTGCGCAACTGAGCCGTAACATATTGTAATATAATTGCCGCAGATACAGATATATTTAAACTTTCAGTAAAGCCAACCATAGGAATCTTTAGAAAACAATCTGCCTCATCTATAACGTGTTGTGATAAACCTTCGGTTTCTCTTCCGAAGAAGAAGCATGACTTTTTAGTAAAATCAAAGTCTATTAAATCACAATCTTCAGCATGTGGAGTTGTTGCTACAATTTGATACCCTTTTTGTTTTAAATCTTCTAAACAAGATTTTGTGGTATGATAGCGATTTAAATCCACCCATTTTTGCGCTCCCATTGCAATTTCTCCATCGATACGTTTAGAATTAACTTCTTCTACAATATTTATCTCTTGAATGCCAAAGACATCACAAGAACGCATTACAGCACTGGTATTATGCAATTGATATACATCTTCAGTCGCCACAGTGAAATACTTGGTGCGCTGTGCTAAAATTTTTTCGAAACGTTCCCTTCTATTATCAGTAAGATAGGTTTCTAAATATTCTAGAAGTTTTAAGTCTGACATAAAATATTATATTTAGCCTTACAAAGTAAAATTATGAAATTAAATACTACTGCGCTCTTACTCCTTTTTTCAATTTTTTCTCATCAAATGAGCTACACACAAGACAACGCCAAGTTGTGTTCTTGTCAACTTCTTAAAGAAACAGAAGAAAACGATGCTAAAGTAATTGAAATGGCTGAATACATAGAGACATCTTTTCATAATATAGAAACAAAAGGTTTTAATGAGAAGTTTGACATAAAATCATTTATAAATAATATTACCGATAACCAAGAGATTGATCTGGATGATCAATATACTCTTAGTTTTATGAAAGGAATCGAAGACACGGGGAACGCACTTTCAAAAAAAATAGCAAATTTAATAGAAGCTGGTGCTTATTATAATTTAATCAATTACCAATATAGTGCAGAAGACATGGCATACTATTTTACTTTTAGATTGTATTCTGAAGAAACTGGTATTAACTATCACGACTATAAGGTCTGTTCTGATGGAGAAACGGTAAAATTCAATGATATTTACATTTACCTTACTGGTGAAGAATTCTCTAAAACTCTACAAAGAATCTTTTTATTATCTAAACCTACAGAAAATAACGTGAGCAAATTATTTGGTGCAAAGCCCAACAATGGCATATTAACTATTGTAGAGGCTAAAAAGTTAGCGGAGCAAGGAAAATATGAAGAAGCTTACAATAAGATTTCCCAAATGAAAGGGCCATTAGCAAAAGCAAAATTCACTTTAATTATTAAAGCAAGTTATGCCAGTGGATATGACGACAAGCTATATGAAGAAACATTAGTCGAATTTGCTGAATTATATCCTAATGACCCAACGTTATATTTAAAACAAATAGATTATAATGTCCTCAAAGGGGATTATGATATGGCTATAGAAAATATTGACAAACTTATGTTTGAAACAAATGATGATTTTCTGAACCTTATGAAGGCTAATGCTTATTTAGCAAAAGAAGATTTTAAGTATGCTGAGAAACATTATAAATATATGACTGAAAATTATCCAGATCTCCTAGAAGGTTATGTTGGTTATATGGTAAGCCTCAACTTTCAAAATCGATTTGAAGACATTCTAAATGTTGTAAAAAACTTGTTAGAACAAGACTATGATAAAGACGCTTTATTAGAATTCTTAGAGGAAAAAGAACCTGACGGCAGTAATGCTCTGGAAGCATTTGTTAGCTCTAAGGTCTATAAAAAATGGAAACTTAAGTCTTAGATATTTAAAAAATGAAACACATCGTCGTATTAACTGGAGCTGGCATGAGTGCCGAGAGTGGTGTAAAAACCTTTAGAGATCATGACGGCCTGTGGGAAGGCCATGATGTTATGCAAGTCGCATCCCCTGAAGGTTTTAGAAGTAACCCTGAATTAGTCCTAGATTTTTATAACCAAAGACGCAGACAATTAAAAACTGTACAACCTAACCAAGCTCATAAAGATTTAGCTCATCTTGAGAATGATTTTAAAGTCACTATAATTACTCAAAATGTAGATGATTTACATGAACGTGCTGGTAGTAGTGATGTCGTACATCTGCATGGTGAATTACTAAAAATAAGAAGTACTGGAAACCCTAATGATATCAAAGTTTGGGCAGAAGATATTAATCTTGGTGACACATGTGATAAAGGCTATCAGTTACGTCCACATATTGTTTGGTATGGAGAAGATGTTCCCGAGATTGAAACTGCTGTTAAAATATGCTACGCAGCCGATATTCTTATTATAATAGGTACAAGTATGCAAGTCTATCCAGCAGCTAGCTTAATTGATTATGTACAACCAAACACTATTGTTTATTATATAGATCCAAAACCAGCTATTAGTAATGATGGTAAAGTAAATGTTATTGCAAAATCTGCTACCGAAGGCATGAAAGAACTGCTAGATATTTTAAAATGAAAGCACAAAGGCAATAATTACTTTCAAGACTACCAATACCACACTAATCATCTTTACTTAATTTAAAAAAATCATTCACTGGTTTTCCAAACACATCGGAAAGCTTTAGACCTAAAACCGTTGAAGGCACATAGCGATTCGCCTCAATAGAATTTATGGTTTGTCTTGAGACCCCTATTTTTTTAGCCAAATCATCTTGGGTTAAACTTAAAATGGCGCGCTCTACTTTTATAGTATTTTCCATTATCTAAAGCGCTTTAAGTTGTGATAAAACATCAGTTGTATCATTAGCATAAATAACAATACCTGAAAATCTCCTAAATCTTTAAACGTTTCACCACCAGAATGTACAACATTAGAGACACCAAACTCAACATAAGGCATTACTAAAGCATATATAACACCTATTACAAAAGCAATAGCATACGACTGTGCTCTAAGACTAACTGTCATTTCGTCTTCTATCTTATCTTTCGAAAGCGACATAATGAGCATACCTATTAAAAGGGTTTTCTGCAGTAACAACTTTAACCAAAGTGTATCACCCTCCATAGCAAAGGCGCGCACAAACATCATTACAATAGATAGCAATACAATGGCAATACCAATAGTCATAAACCGATGTGGTAGTCTAAACTTTATAAGCTTTTGAAACCTATTACGTTCACATTCAACAAATTTTTCTGTATTCATAATTGACAAGTATTTTTTATATTAAGTAAAATTAACTTTACTATATGACAAATATACTTTACATTTTTAGATTATGCAAATGATTTTGAAAAAACTTGACTTTGCAAATTTTTTCAATTAACTTAATATAACTCTGTTACCACCAATCAATAGGTGAACAATTCTACAAACGCGATAGATTAATATTTCAGCATACGTTTTGTATATTTAGTAAATTATCATTCAACATATAAAAAGAATTATTCATGAAAGCCTTGATCGCTTTATTTGTCTTATTATTTTTTACTATTAATTCACTTGCTCAAGAAAGCATTGTGGGTAATTATAATGATAACTTCAATTATGATTTAAAACCCCTAAAAAAAATTAATGGAATAAAATGGAAGCACAAAACTCTAGGCAATGGATCGTATATGCTCCTAGTTCATGATGGTGTCATATATTCTGGTGATGATGAAGGGAACCTTTATGCTATAGACTGTGAATCAGGAGAAGATATTTGGATTTTTAAAGCTGAGGGCAGATTTTACAATGGCCCAAGCATAAAGGACAAATCGTTATACTTTGGGGTTCATGGAGGATTAATATATTCATTAGATAGTAAAACGGGTAAAGAAAATTGGAGAATTAAAACAGGTGGCAGTGTCTGTTTTCCCCCTATATTTAATAATGGTTTAGGTTATGCACAAAGTCATGACAAAAATTTATACATATTTGACTTACAAGACGGTACCATTAAAGATACAATAAGTGGAGATTATTGGATGTGTGGTATTCCATCTATTGCTTCTAATCATATTTATTATCCTGATTGGGGTGGGAATTTATCCTCCTATGATTTGGAAGCACAAGAAAATGAATGGACATTTCATACAGGATCATATTCACAAAGATATACGTGCCCAACAATATCGGACTCAACAGCTTATTTTGTAGCCTCGGATTCAATCCTACATGCAATAGACTTGACAAATGGTGATGAGATAATGAGCTTTAAAGCTGCTGATAAAATAAGTCGTTCTCCGGCAATATCTGGAAATCTTATGGCCTTAACGACCTCCAAATCAAATTTTTATATAATCGACAGAAATAATGGCAAAGCCCTTTGGGAATATGCCTCTGAAGGTCCAAATAATTCCCATCCAATAATTGTAGCTGATGTCGTATACTTTGGTAGTGGAAATGGTACTCTTTATGCATTTGATATTCAATCAGGTAAAAACTTGTGGGAGATCAAATTAGAAACAGCTATAAATACTCCTTTTTTCTACGAGAATGCTTTATATTTTACAAGTGGGAAATACGTTTACAGGATAGATTGAACTGGTGGTAACAATATGTAAACGCTATTGAATATTATCACAGTTTTTACAGATACAGATGAGATATAATCGACGCGTTAATAACTTCACAAAAGCTCTGCCAATAAACGTCGCAAACACTGAAACGTTAAACGAAAATCAAAAATAAATTATCGATTCTTCTCCTCGATCCACTTACTCATATACTTTGTGCTTTGTAATGTTTGATGCTGTAATAAATTACCAATAAAGTTGTTTTGGCGATGTGTTATTAAATTGGTTTTAAGTTCAACTATTTTAGAGGAAAAATCTTTTTCAAAATCAATTTTATGAAATCTTTGGTTTAAAATTCTAAAGCCGTTTTGCTGTTTCTGTTGCCATATCTCACAACTAGAATAAAGTTCTACAGCTTTATTGGCAAAAGCATCAGGGTGGTCTTCTACAAATCCGTTAAGTTGCAACTTACCAAACATACCTTCTGCTGCAATATGAGTCATTACACAAGGTACACCGTTTTGCATAGCATCTGTTAACTTGCCTTTTAGGCCAGCTCCAAAACGTAGAGATGCTAAACAAACCTTTGCATTCTGCATTACGTTATTTACGTCGTCTGCAAAACCTTTTATTAAAAAGCCTTCTTTGGTATTATTTAGCTGTGTTACTTTTTGAGATTCATAAGATCCATAAACATGTAACTCAGCTTTTGGTAATTGTTTTCTAATCAACGGCCAAATGGTCTGCTTTAAATATAATACAGCATCATAATTAGGTGCATGTAAAAAATTACCTATGGTTATAAAATGCTGTCGTGCTTCAAAAATTGGTAGGTGTTTTATCGCTTCTTCAGAAATAGGTTTTAATAAAAACGGTAAGTAATATAGCAAGTTTTTATTTATTTTAAACTGAGTAGTTAATAGGTCTATTTCAGCCTCAGAAATAATTAAACTTAAATCGCAACGATACATACTAGCTATTTCGCGCTTCGTAATATCATTGTGTAAATGTTCTAAAGAAACTTCAGCATCTTGTTTTAAAGCCAGTTCCCTAGCCTTTCGTAAACCATGAAAGTCTTCTGTGTCTAATACTCGTAATGCATTAGAACACTGCTCTGCAACACGCCAACCGTATTGTTCCTCTGTCATAAACCGATCAAACACTACAACATCAGGATTTAAATGAGAAATAAAAACATCGAAAGAAGTATCATTTAATAAAATATCTTGGCAATTAATCCCAATAGTAGCCAAATCAAATGTATTCTCAGAAGTCTTTGCCGCAGAGGCAAATGTAATTTCATAATCCTGGATTTGAAATTGTTCTATCAACTGAAGTATTCTACTTCCTGCTGCAGAACTTTTGGGTTCTGGCCAAACAAAACCGATAACCAATAATTTTTTTTTCATGAAAAATTATAATTTCCAAAGTCTAAATCCCAAACTCCAAACAAGACTTTTTTTGGAATTTAGTTGTTCCATAAAGGTTTTTGTTTTTCTATTGCGGCTCTTTTAAAAACACATATTTTAAACGAACAGTTTTAGCCCAAGATAATACAGCATCGATTTGCTCTGGAGATAATTTAGCGTCTCCATGTGTCCATGTATAACTAGGCAATGGCATTTCTTTTTCTTCAACCATTTCTATTAACTCGTCGAGTTTATGATCTTTTTTCTTATCTGAATAATCACTCCATTTAGATACATTAAAATGTTTTGACCCCTCTTTTATATGATCCGCCATCCAATAATTAACAGGAGTAATATTATTATACCAAGGATATCGTGTACTAGCGCTATGGCAGTCAATACAAGCATTTGTTAAAATTGCTTTTACATCTTCTGGTGGATTTGTATCCGTAAAAAAGGCATCAACTGAAGCTATATCAGCATCATTTTTTTCTGGTCCAAAAAATTGTGCAATTATAAATACGACTAAGATTAGAAGTCCGAGTTTTTTGAGAATCTTCATTTTTGATTAATTTAGAATTCTAAATTTACGTCAGTTTGAGTGATTTTCGAAAGAAAATTGTATCGAAAACAAGTAAATTTAAAACAAATTAATCCGCGATACTTTTTTATCCTTTTATTAAAAGAATAAAAAACACTCGAATTGATACCAGAAATTGACTAAAATAGAACTGTATAAGGAATTAAACTATGTGAATCATTCGCGTGAAAAACGAATGCATTATGCCAATTTGGTTATTGACAATCCTGAATTGATTTCGCCTCTTTTGGAAATTCTATTTGAAGTTGACGATAAGATTTCGTGCAGAGCAGCATGGGTTTTTGAGTTTATGTGCGGCGAAAAACTTGAAGAAATTATACCATATCTCGATATGTTTACTTACAATATATCAAAAGTGCATTTAGATTCAGCCGTTAGACCAGTGGCAAAGGTTTGCGAGTATTTAATTAAAGACTATTATTCTAAATATAACCACATTATTAAATCTAAACTATCAGAAACGCACAAAGAAAAAATAATAGAAGCATGTTTTGATTGGATGATTAATGACGAAAAGATTGCACCCAAAGCATATGCGATGAACAGCTTGTTTTTATTAGGAAATGAATTCGATTGGATTCACCCAGAATTAGCTATCATATTAGAGCGCGATTTTCAGATGCAGAGTTCTGGTTTTAAAGCTAGAGCTAGACATATTTTGAAGAAAATCAAACGGTGATGGTAGACTGCAACCTGTGACTGAGAACTGGGACTGAAAACTTCATACTTCCAACTTACTTCATTATATTTGATGCTTCAAAATTTCAAAACAAATGGCACTTTCAGCACTTAGCGCAATTTCACCAATAGATGGTCGGTACAGATCTAAAGTAGACGCTTTAGGTAATTATTTTTCTGAAGAAGCATTGATTAAATATCGTGTTTTAGTAGAGATTGAATACTTTATTTCTTTGTGCGAATTACCATTACCGCAATTAGAATCTGTTTCTAATTCTATTTTTGAAGACCTAAGAAGTATTTATAAAGACTTTACGACTCTAGATGCCTCAGCAATTAAAGATATTGAAAAGGTTACTAACCACGATGTTAAAGCTGTTGAATATTTTATAAAAGAAAAATTTGATGCTTTAAACTTATCCGATTATAAAGAATTTATTCATTTTGGCTTAACGTCTCAAGACATTAACAACACAGCAATTCCTTTAAGTATTAAGGATGCTATGAATGATGTTTATGTACCAGAATATTTTGTTCTATTAGAAAAAATAGAAGGTTTAGCCAAGGATTGGGCAGATATCCCAATGTTAGCAAGAACTCATGGTCAACCTGCTTCTCCTACGCGTTTAGGAAAAGAAATTGAAGTTTTTGTTGTGCGCTTAAAAGAGCAATTCAATTTATTAAACGACGTGCCAAGTGCTGCTAAATTTGGTGGTGCAACTGGTAATTTTAATGCGCATAAAGTGGCTTACCCAAATATAGATTGGAAAGCATTTGGAGCACAATTTGTGCAAGAAAAGTTAGGATTACAACATTCCTTCCCAACAACACAAATAGAGCATTACGACCATATGGCTGCTTTGTTTGATACTTTAAAACGCATCAACACCATCATTATAGATTTAGATAGAGACTTCTGGACGTATGTGTCTATGGATTACTTTAAACAAAAAATTAAAGCTGGTGAAGTAGGTAGTTCCGCTATGCCTCATAAAGTAAATCCTATAGATTTTGAAAATAGTGAAGGCAACTTAGGTTTGGCAAATGCGATTTTTGAGCACTTATCTGCAAAATTACCAATCTCTAGATTACAACGCGACTTAACGGATAGTACCGTTTTAAGAAACGTTGGTGTTCCTTTTGGACATACTATAATTGCTTTTAAATCTACAGTTAAAGGTTTAGGTAAATTGTTATTGAATGCACCTAAGTTTGCACAAGACCTCGAAAATAATTGGGCTGTAGTCGCAGAGGCAATTCAAACGATATTAAGACGTGAAAGTTATCCTAATCCATATGAAGCATTAAAAGGTTTAACGAGAACGAACGAAGCTATCACGAAGCATTCTATTTCAAATTTTATAGATACGTTAGAAGTCTCTGACGCTATTAAATCTGAATTAAAAGCTATAACACCTAGTAATTATACTGGTATATAAAATATCTTTGAAGAAGTTAATCAATAGATGTTACACGTGAAACTAGTAGAATACTAAAATATAACCACATGAAATTAATTCCAATAAATAGAGATTCAATTGCTTTGGCTTTTGTTTGTATTGTTGTTTTTATTTTTTTTGTCGCTGGACTTTTTAAAGTACTCGATTTATTTATTGTAAAAGTCTTTCTATTTTCAAGTTTTGGAGGTTTAGTAATTGTTGCTATTAGTTATGCCATAAAAAATGACGGTAAAAAAAATCGCCCTGAAGATCAACTTCAAGACGATTCTTATTAACATTTAAATAAGTGTCAGTTTATTTAAAAAAGTCTGTTAGACCAGTAAGATCAGTATCTTCAAATTTTGCATTTTGCAAAACAGATTGTAATGACATTAACTTACCTGCATTCATATCATCACCCAAAATTCTTGCGATCAGAAAGCCTTTATTGTTGGCATTTCCAAAAACAATGAGTTCATCAATGTTATCTATTTCACCCAAATATTTAACTACGAATTTTCCATCTGTTGAATTACCTCCTCGCATTAATTCTTCGTACTTAGGGTTTTTTAGAATGACATTTACTTTTTCTAACTCTGCCTTATACTCTACTGCATCTGTATTTTCTTCTATATAAGTTAATACGTTTAACTTATCTACAGATTCATAAGCTTCACGCTGTTCATCTGTCATTTCAACTTTTTCAACATTGAGAAAACTTGTTGGCACATCGAAAGATGCAAAGCCATTTTTTAGCTCGTTATCTACATAATAGGTCTGTAATGTAGGCCCTTGGTTACAACTTGTAAAAGCGGCAACCAAAAGCAACACTAACATTGATTTTTTGATTGATTGTATCATTTGCTCTAGTTTTTCTTGTCTCCAGCTTTCTTCAACTGATCACCACCTGGTATGTCCATTTGGTTAGTGATTTTAGAAACTTGTCTTAAGTCAATATCTCCTGTTAAGGATAATAAAACGGTTTCTATTTCACGTTTTTTACCATTAATTTCAATGTTTTGGTCTTTAGTCATTTCCTTAAGTCCACTTACAAACATTAATAGTTCTTTGACATGATTTTCATCTTTACCTTCTTTTACATAAAACTTAACCGTCTGCTCACCATCTTTAATTCTCATTAATTCTTCAAGGTCAGATGACTTAAGATACTTTGTTACAGTAGCTTTCATATCTGCAGATACTTTTTCATCACCAGTTGTAAATACTTTAAGTCCAGTGATTTTTTTCACCATATTCATGTACTCTTGAGCTTCTGGATCGTCCATATCAACATCGATAC
>RCND010001441.1_pt1 | contig 13467 bp, 10 predicted proteins | sample 2041351 | NCBI WGS metagenome assembly RCND01 (sample SAMN09708230, study PRJNA481090) | Marine sediment metagenome, whole genome shotgun sequencing project. | biome: marine sediment; feature: ocean; material: sediment; isolation source: Sewage treatment plant 12B marine sediment (STP12B) ...
TCACTAATAGATATTTTTTTAATAGCTGTGGAAAGCGCATATTCCATTGCAGCTCCGGGCTGAATAAAAGGAATTGCTTCTTTACTTTCTCCCATCTGAACTAAAGCACCAAGATATGCTTTTTGTTGTTTGAGCTGATCCTTATCTCTAACATTGATCATAATCGGAGAAATTCCGCTTTGCTGAGCTTTCATTTCAGTTTCTTGATCTTCATTAGGATTGATAAATTCATAAACAACTTGACCTTCAGAAAGATTAGAATACTCGATCAACAGATCTTTGAAATCTTGTCGTACCTTTTCAACATCAGGTGGCAAATCTTCTGAGAAATAAGATGTAACCGTAACTGGCTCGTCTAAATTTTCCAAAATATTAATTGTTGCATCACTAAGTGAGTATCTCTGATCTGCTGTTAAATCAATTCTAAAAAAATATCTGGTGGAAAGTACATTTACCAGAATTAAAATTGCAATAACTAAAAATAATGTTGTTCTAACTTTTTGTTTTGTAAGCATAATTTAATATCACTCAACTATTTTTCTTTTAGATAAAACTGAATCAGCCATCAATAATCCGGCTACTGTAATTGATAGAAAGTAAATCAAATCTTTTGAATCCAACACACCGCGGGAAATTGATTCGTAATGAGTTGAAAGACTTAGGTAATTGAAAAAGTATCCAAGCGATCCGGTAAAACTGCTTGCAAGCACATCAAAAATAATTAGGAAAAACACACTAACAAATAGAGCGAGCAAAAATGCAACAATCTGATTATTTGTAATACTGCTGGCAAATAGTCCAATACTTGTATAAGCCATACTCATTAAAATCATTCCAAGATAACCACTCCAAACTGCTCCATGATCTATTGGGCCAAGAAATGAGATTGTTATGTAGTAAGGGATTGTTAATAAAAGAGCTACTCCAATCAACATTAAAACTGAAAGAAATTTACCCAGAATTACCTGCCAATCTGTAATCGGTTTTGTAAGCAGCAATTCCAATGTTCCACTTCGTTTTTCTTCTGCCAACATTTTCATTGTAAGTGCCGGAATGAAGAAAAATAATGTCCAGTATGCTACTGAGAAAAATGGCATTAATGTTGCCTGACCAATAAAGAAAATATCGGAACCAAATAACCATGTAAAAAATCCGCTCAATCCTAAAAATACAACCAGCATAATATAAGCGGCTAATGAATCGAAGAATGTTTTAAATTCTCTTTTTGCAATTGTCCAAATTGGTTTCATGAAATACCCTAAATGTTAAAACTTTCTATAACCTTAAATATTTTTTGATTTGTGCTGTCATTGCCAACTCCAATTTCTTTTATCGCAGTGAAGCAATCTTAGAAATTTAAACAGATTGCTTCGGAAAAAGCTCCTCGCAATGACGCAAAATCTTTTAATAAAAATAGATTCCCGATAAAAACATTCGGGAATGACGATCCTCTAAAAATATACTCCCAATTTTCTTCTTAAATTCCGGTATTCAAAAAACCGGAAACCGGAATGACATAAATAATTAATTTGTTGTTAATTCTCTAAAAATATCTTCTAATTTTGTTTCAATTGGTGTTAGCTCAGAAAGAACCCAATTATTTTTCACGCACATTTCAAATATTGATTTTTTAGAACTTGCATCATCCTTACTATTAATGATGAAGGTGAAATTATTTTCGCTAACCGGATCAACCATTCCAACAGTACTTAAATTCTGTAATGAAGCAATGACTCTATTTTTATCATCAGCTTCAGAAACACCAACTCTTAAAACTTCTTGCCCTTGAGCCTGCTTACGTAATGATTCTGAGGTACCATCAGCTACTATTTTGCCGTCATTAATTATTAAAATTCTATCACAAGTTGCCTCAACTTCCGGTAAAATATGAGTACTAAGTATTACTGTTTTTTCCCTACCAATTTCTCTAATAAGATTCCTGATCTCAACAATTTGGTTTGGATCTAAACCGCTAGTTGGTTCATCAAGAATTAAAATTTCGGGATCATGAATTAATGCTTGGGCTAAACCGACTCTTTGCTTGTAACCTTTTGATAACTCACCAATCTTTTTATGCTTTTCTACATTTAAGCCGCAGATCTTAACCATTTGAGCAATTCTATCATTAACTCTATTGGAAGGAACGTTTTGAAGTTCAGCAATAAATTTCAGATATTCTAGAACCGGCATATCTTGATAGAGAGGATTACTTTCCGGCAAATAACCAATAAGTGGTTTAATTTTTTCCGGTTCTTCTAAAACTGAAATATCATTTACTCGCGCATCACCATCTGAAGGGGCTATAAAGCCGGTAATAATTTTCATTGTAGTAGTTTTTCCGGCACCGTTTGGTCCTAAAAATCCTAATACTTCTCCGGTTTTTACTTCAAATGTGATATTATCAACTGCGCGTTGAGTTTGATACTTTTTGGTGAGATTACTAACACTAATACTCATAAATTTCCAAACCTATAATTTTTTAACGAGGCAAAATTATAAACAATAAATATATTTTTCAAGAACTTGAAATAATTTTTCAAGTCTTTTGTACAAAATGAATTTTAATTGGTTTCAACTATTTTTTAACTAATTCTTTTATTCCTTCTTTGCCGGCCACAATTACTTTTGAAGCCAAATGCAAAAATAAACCGTGCTCAACAATTCCGGCTCTACTTTCCAATTTTTCTGCCAGCTCAAAAGGATTTCTTATTACTCCAAAATTCGCATCAATAATATAATTGCCTTCATCGGTCATTACCGGGGAACCACTATCAAAAGTTCGTAATTCAGGTTCACCATTAATTGAATCAATATAAGCTTCAATAACCGGATAGGAAAATTTTACAACTTCAAGAGGTACCGCCCATTTTTCACCAAGTTTGGTCGACAATTTTGATTCATCAACAACAACAATAAATTTATTACTTGCTTGAACTAAAATTTTTTCGCGCAAATGAGCAGCGCCGCCCCCCTTAATTAAATTGAGATATTTATCTACTTCATCGGCACCATCTATTGTTAGATCAATATTTTGAGTATCTTGAAAAGTGATGAGTGGAATATCCAATTTATTTGCCAGTTTTTCAGTCTGTCGAGAGCTTGCAATTGCTTTTATTTTTAATAAAGCTCCGGTTCTTATTTCTTGGGCTAATTTGTGAATTGCATAGTAAACAGTACTGCCTGAGCCTAAACCGATTATCATTCCGGATTCAATTTCTTCAACTGCTTTTTCGGCGGCTTGTTTTTTAAATTCCTCTGACATTCTTTTCTCAAATTATTTGGGATTTGTTGCAAACACAGTTAATTCTGTTATAAATCCTCTATCATTCATTTCAAGTGAAGAAACTACAGCGTGTGCAATATCTTCACCAATCAGCTTTGTCGGATTAAATTCTCTGCTATCCCTTCCAGAATTAGCAACAAATTCAGTTTGAACTTCTGATGGATTTATTAAAATAACCCTTACATTATAAGGACGTAATTCTGCTCTCCAACATTCAGTCATGCCGCGCAATGCAAATTTGGTTGCAACATAGGGTGTTCCACCTGCAAATCCCTTGGTTGCCGCTGTTGATGCAATATTGACAATTGCCCCACTATTCTGCTCCTTAAATATTTTTGCAGCTTCTCTTGCAGTCATTGCCGCCCCAATTACATTTGTCTGCAATACATCATTAAATTTTGATACTGTAATATTATCAACTAGCTCAAAATAACCGTAACCGGCATTATTTATTAGTACATCAAGTTTGCCAAACTCTGTTTTAACAAAATCAAAAAGACTGATCACATCTTTCTCTTTAGAAACATCGGAGACAACCGGAATTAGATCATTTTCTTGAGCAGCTTTGTCTAAGCGCTCTTTATTCCTACCGGTAATTATAACTATCGCGCCTTTTTCTTTAAGCATTTTTGCAGTTTCTAATCCAATGCCAAGCGATCCGCCAGTAACTAAAACAATTTTATTTTGAAGTTCCATTTTATTCCTTTCTTTTTAGAATTTAAAGTTAAGCTTGCATGAATGAATTATCAACTCAAATTCAAATTTTCTTTTTGCCCTCTATGTGATGCTTTTTGTATCATTCTTTCTGATTAAGTTCTTATTTCTTGCACTTGCATCTATCTTGAGATTAAACAACCTTATAAGTAAATTTTGGTTTGATTTAAAATAGATTACTGAAAGGAAAAAGATTGTCTAAGAATAACGTATACATAGAAACTTATGGTTGTCAGATGAATTTGGCTGACACCGAAATTGTTCAGGGTGTTTTGAAAAACAAAGGATACGACCTAACAAATGATATAAATAATGCTGATGTTGTTCTCCTTAACACTTGTAGTATAAGAGAAAATGCCGAGCAAAGAATTTACGGCAGACTCGGAAATATTAAAACTCTTAAGTATGATAAACCAAATATGATAATTGGTATTCTCGGCTGTATGGCAGAAAGATTGCGCGATGATTTAGTAAAAGATAAGAAAATAGTTGATCTTGTTGTTGGACCAGATGAATATAGAAGATTACCGGAGCTTATTGATACAGCATTTGCCGGGGAGAAAGGAATTGGAGTAAAGCTTTCCAAGACTGAAACTTATGATGACCTTCTTCCCTATCGTGTAGATGATGATGGACTTTCCGCTTGGATTTCTGTTATGCGCGGATGTGATAAATTCTGTACTTTCTGCGTGGTTCCATTTACTCGTGGCAGAGAAAGAAGCAGAAGTATTGATTCCGTTGTAAATGAAGTGACTGAATTATCAAAGCGAGGTTATAAAGAAGTGACTTTACTTGGGCAAAATGTAAACTCTTATTTGGATAATGGGCGAGATTTTGCTGATTTGCTTGCCGCAGTTGCTGTTGTTGATAGAACACTACGAGTAAGATTTTCAACTTCTCATCCGCAAGATTTTTCTGATAAGTTACTTTACACAATTGCCGAGCATACAAATTTGTGCAATTATATTCATTTACCTGTCCAATCCGGTTCTAATAGAATTTTGGAATTGATGAATAGAACTTACACCATTGAGCATTACTTAACTATAATAGATAAGGCTAGAAAACTTATTCCTGGTGTTTCGTTCTCAACAGATATTATTTCCGGTTTCCCAACAGAGTCCTATGAAGATCATCTTGCAACATTAGAAGTGATGAGAAAAGTAAGATATGATGGAGCTTATATGTTCAAGTATTCACCGCGAGAGGGAACCAAAGCTTATAGAATGAATGATGATGTTGACGAACCGACTAAATCGAAAAGACTAACAGAAATTATTGATGAGCAGCAACAGATTTCTTATGATATAAACCAAAAACTAATTGGAAGTGAAACCATAATTCTAATTGAAGGATATAGTAAAAAATCTAATGATTTTCTAGCCGGTAGAACTGATACCAACAAAGTTGTAATTATTCCAAATAAAGAAAACGTTTCCAAAGCTGATTTTGTTAAAGTAAAAATTAATAGAGCTACATCCGGTACCTTATTTGGGGATTATCTTGAAAAAGTTGATATGATAAAACTTAACATCCAAAAAACAGCGTAGATTATAAGATGAAAAACAAAATATTCATTCTTACATTTTTTTTAGCACAAATTAGTTTCGGTCAATATGTTAACATTGTTCCACAACTTCAGGAAATTGAAACTGGTAATATTGAAGATGTTAAAGAAGAATTAGCCGAATTAAAAGATGAGAAATCCGGGGATCCTAATGTAATATTTTTAGAGGCAGTTATTACTGAAGATGGAGAGAAATCTAAAAACTTATATGAAGTCGTTTATAATGATTTTCCAAAGAGTCCTTTTGCTGATGCTGCTTTGTTCAGAAACTTTTCATATTACTATGCTTTAGGTTTATATAAGAAAGCTGAAGAACTTAAAGAACGCTTAAGAAATGAATACCCTAAATCTGCATATCTTAAAAATACAGATAGAACCTTTCCCAAAGTCGATGAGATGATTATAGTTGATCCTTCACCTATTAAAATTAAAGACCCAAATCAAAAACAATTTACTATTCAAGCCGGTGCTTTTAGTGATTATAAAAATGCACAAAATCTAAAAAGTAAATTTACAACTGATGGCTTTACATCAAAAATATCTCCTAAGACAGTTAATAATCTCCAGCTTCATATTGTTACTGTCGGTAATTTTAATATGCGCTCACAAGCTAATAATTTTGTTGACGACTTAAAAAAGAAATACTCCATTACTGGAAGAGTCGTTGAAGTAAACTAACAGCATCAGGACTATGAAATTAAATTTTATCGGGACCGGCTCCGGCAGAACTTCCTTAGATCGCTTTCATTCATCTTTGCTTTTTAAAGTAAATGATAATAATATTTTGATTGATACCGGCGACAGCATTTCTCGGGCATTGCTTAAACAAGGCATACCATTTAATTCAATAACAGATATTATTTTTACCCATTATCATTCGGATCATTTAGCTGGACTACCATCACTTCTAACTCAAATGATAATTGAAAACCGGACTGAACCGCTAAATATTTACACTCATTCTGATTTAAAGCAATCTCTAATTCGCTTTTTAGAAATTAGTAATATTTTTATTGAGACATTAAAATTTTCGATTGAAATTATTCCTTTTAATTTTGGTGAAGATTTAGAAGTAACAACTGGATTTAACTTCTCAGCCAAGCAAAATATTCACATTACGAATAAACACAACATTCAAGATGAAAAAGTTAAATTCATTTCATCAAGTTTTCTTTTTAGTGTTGGTAATAAGAAAATAATATATACTTCAGATATTGGGCATGCTGATGATCTATATTTGTTTCAAGAAGTTGAACCGGATATTTTGATTACTGAAACAACTCATCTTACATTTACCGAGATTGAGAATGCTGCAGTAATTGTAAATCCCGACAAGCTGTATTTAACTCATATTGATAGTGAAACAGAATTGAAAGATTGGTACAATAATTTGAGTGACAAGGAAAGAGAAAAATCCCTAATCGCTTTTGATGGAATGATATTAGATTTATAAGATATACTTAATAATTTATTTAATCATACCTATAGCAAAATTGAATTTATAGAAAAGGATTTAGGAGTTTATAGAGTATCTGTGATCAGTTATATAAATAAATTAGCAAATGATAAGCTCCTTAACAAAGATAAAATCGGGATAGGAAATTACTACTTTATTCCCCCCTATTTCAAATTCTCACTAGCATAAGCTAACTATTTCTTCCTTTTGGGCCTGTAAAGATGTGTAGCCTGCCCAAAAAATACTTCTGCACTTTCCATCATTGTTTCTGATAAAGTTGGATGAGCATGAATTGTTAAAGCTACATCTTTTGCTAAAGCAGCCATTTCAATGGCTAAAGTTCCTTCCGCAATTAATTCGCCTGCTCCGGCTCCGACAATTCCAACTCCTAGAACTCTTTCTGTCTCAGGATCTATAATTATTTTAGTTAATCCATCTGTTCTATCCATTGTTCTAGCTCTTCCGCTAGCTGCCCAAGGAAATCTAGCAACTTCAACTTTAATACCTTTTTCTTTTGCTTCAATTTCTGTTAAACCAGCCCAAGCTACTTCAGGATCAGTGTAAACAACCCCAGGGATTGCAGCTGGTTCAAATGCAACTTTGTGACCTGCAATTGCCTCAACAGCAACCTTCCCTTCCGCACTTGCTTTATGTGCCAACATTGGACCTAAGACAATGTCACCAATTGCATAAATGTTCGGGTCATCCGTTTGTCTTTTTTGGTCAACTTTTACAAAACCTTTATCTGTTAATTGTACTTTTGTATTTTCCAAACCTAAATTTTTGGTAACCGGTGCTCGACCAATAGAGATAAGTGCTTTATCAAATTCTAGTTCAGTTTTCTCTAAATTATCGCCTTCAAGTTTTACTTTTAGTACTTTACCAGTATCTTCTAATTTTGCAACTTTCGTCTTAAGTAAAATTTCCTCAAACTTCGGTTCAATGCTTTTTTGGAATACATTTACCAAATCTTTATCTGCTCCGGGAAGCAAACTTGGCATAAGCTCAACTACTGTAACTTTGCTTCCAAGTGCTGCGTAGACTGAGCCAAGCTCCATTCCAATTACTCCGCCACCAACAACAAGTAATCTTTTAGGAACATCTTCCAACTCAAGTGCATCAGTTGAATCCATAACTCGTGGCGAATCAATTGTTAAACCGGGAATATTAGCCGGTACAGAACCGGTTGCAAGGATTGCATTTTCAAATATAACCTCTTCAGATCCGCCATCATTTTTTTTCACTGTTACAGAATTAGAGTTATTAAATGTTGCTTCACCTTGTATATAATTTATTTTGCGTTGCTTAACAAGCTGACCAGTTCCGCCGGTATTTTGTGCAACCACTTTGTCTTTAAATGATCTTAATTTATCTATATCAATTTTAGGTTCACCGAAATCAATTCCCCAATTGGTTGCTTCTTTTGCTTCATTTAATAGTTTGGCAACATGCAAATATGCTTTTGATGGAATACATCCCCAATAAAGACAAGTACCGCCCGGATTTTTCTGTTTATCAATTAATGTAACTTGCATTCCCATATCTGCTGCTAAAAATGCAGCTGTATAACCACCAGGTCCACCACCAATTACTGCCAGTTGAGTTTTAGTGCTCATTAAAAATTCTCCAAATACTTTTTGTTTTATTTTTTATCATTCTGAACGCAGTGAAGAATCAAGTTCTTAAAGATATTTCGCTTCACTCAATATGACATATTTTTTACTGGTGTATGTCAGAATCATGTTGGGATGACAAACCAATAAATTATCCTTCCAAACTTAACAAGAATGGTTGCTCTAAAGCAGTTACAACCCATCTAACAAACCTTGCCGCATCTGCTCCATCAATTATTCTGTGATCATAGGAAAGTGTTAATGGAAGCATAAGCCTCGGCACAAACTCACCATCCTTAAAAATTGGTTCGTAACTTCCTCTGGAAACCCCGAGAATAGCAACTTCTGGTGAATTTACAATTGGAGTAAAGGCTGTTCCGCCAATTCCACCTAAATTACTAATAGTGAAAGAAGCACCTTGCATATCTTCCAATGTAACTTTTTTATCTCTTGCTTTAATAGATATTTCAGTTAGATCTGTAGCTAATTGAAGTATGTTCTTTTTATCAACATCTCTAACAACAGGAACAATCAAACCTTTTTCTGTGTCAACAGCAATTCCAATATTGATGTACTCTTTTAAGATAATTTCTTTTTTATCCATATCAATACTTGAATTAAACTGCGGAAATGTCTTTAACGCGGAAGCTAATACCTTCATTAAAATTGCCGTTATTGTCAGTTTTCCTCCGACAGCTTCAGCTTTCTTTCCAAACTGTTTTCTTAATTTTTCTAAATCAGTAATATCGGCCTTATCAAATTGTGTTACGTGTGGAATTGTAACCCAAGCATAAGAAAGATGTTCGGCTGTTTTTTTACGAACATTACTCATTGCCTCTCTTCTTACACTTCCCCATTTTGAAAAGTCGGGCAATGCTTCTCTCTTAATTCCAACAGGCATTCCTCCACCCGAAGTTCTTAATTTTTCATTGATTGACTTAGCAAATACTTTGACATCATCAATTGAGATTCTTCCGCCAGGTCCATTTCCACTAACTTCATTTATATCTACGCCAATTTCTCGGGCAAATCTTCTAACTGTTGGAGCTGCAGGAGCTATTTTTGAAGGGAATGTTTGATTTACCAGACTGCTGCTTTTTTCTTTTTCAGATTTTTCGGTTTTCTTAGGTTCTTCAACTTTTACATCATTACCTTTTGGTTTATCATCTTGTTTTCGATCGATTTGTTTTTCAGATTCTTCCTTTTTTCCCTCTGCGGGCTTAGCGGCTTTTCCACTTACGGTTTCGACTAAAAGAACAACATCTCCTACTTTTGCGTTATCTCCATCTTTGACCTTTACTTCTTTTATTACTCCAGAAAATTCAGAAGGAACTTCAACAGTAGCCTTATCAGTTTCAATTTCAAATAAAATTTGATCAACCTCTACCTTATCACCTACAGAAACTAAAACTTTTGTTATATCAGCAGATTCAATATTTTCACCTAGCTCAGGAAGTCTAAATTCTAGAATTCCACCTGAAGTATTATTTTCCTCGTTTGGTTCCTTTTGTTTTTCTACCTTTACAGTTTCTTCTTTCTCCGGTTGATCAGTTATATTTTTTTCTTTTTCTTTATTTACATCATCAGATTTTTCATCCCCTTTATTTTCTGTCGCACCTGCTTCATCAAAAGTAAAAATTAAATCACCAATTTTAACAGTATCTCCATCCTTCACATTTACACTTTTAACCACACCGGAAAACTCAGCGGGAACTTCAACTGTTGCTTTGTCAGTTTCAATTTCAAGCAGAATTTGATCAACTTCAACTTTATCGCCAACTGAAACCATAACTTTTACAATATCAGCTTGTTCAATATTTTCACCAAGTTCAGGTAACTTAAATTCAAACGCCATTTTTTTCTCTAATTTAATTTTCGGTTATGATTTAATTGGATTTAATTTATCAGGATTTATCTTCAGATCCTTCATAGCTTTCTTGATCATTTCTTTGTCAATTTTTCCTTCTTCATAAAGGGCATACAGAGTTGTGTAAGCAATATGTTTTGCATCAACTTCAAAGAAATCCCTTAATGCTTCCCTGCTTTCACTTCTGCCAAATCCTAGTGTACCAAGCGAAGTTAATTTACCCGGCAGCCATTTTGAAATTGATTCAGATAAAATTTGGGTATAATCAGAAGCTGAAACGAAAACTCCCTTCTCACCTTCAGTTACTTCTTGAACGTAAGATTTCTTCTGTTTTTTATCGGGATTTAATCTATTCCATCTATCAACTTCCAGCGCATCGTAATGAATGTTTTTGTAACTAGTTACGCTCCAAACATCCGCTGATACACTGTAATCCTTAGCCAAAATTTCTTGAGCTTTTAAAGTTTCATTTAAGATTGATCCGCTTCCCAATAGGTGGGCTTTTAATTTCGATTTACTTTCTGAAGTTTTGTATTTGTACATTCCCTTAATAACACCTTCTTTAACACCCTCCGGCATTTTAGGCATTGCATAATTTTCATTCATCACGGTGATATAATAGTAGCAATCCTCTTGAAGTTCATACATTCTATGTATACCATCACGAATAATTATTGCAAGTTCATAAGCAAAAGCAGGATCATAAGCCTTAACAGTTGTTATTGAATGTGCTAAAACGTGACTGTGACCATCCTGATGCTGAAGGCCTTCCCCGGCAAGTGTTGTTCTGCCTGCAGTTCCGCCTATTAAAAATCCCTTACATTTCATATCTGCAGCAGCCCAAGCAAAATCACCAATTCTTTGGAATCCAAACATAGAATAAAATGTGAAGAATGGGATTGTATTAATTCCATGTGAAGCATAAGCAGTACCGGCAGCTATAAATGAGGACATAGATCCGGCTTCCGTAATTCCCTCTTCCAATATTTGACCGTTTTTTGCTTCTTTGTAGTAAAGTAAACTATCTCTATCAACAGGCTCATACAACTGACCTCTTGAAGAATAAATTCCAATTTGTCTAAATAATGCTTCCATGCCAAATGTTCTTGCTTCATCAGGAACAATAGGGACAATTAGTTTACCGATTTCTTTATCTTTAAGAAGTTTTGTTAAAATCCTTACGTATACCATTGTTGTGGAAACTTCCCTCCCATCAGTTCCCTCATAAAATTCTTTGAACAAATCTTCGGAAGGAGTATGTATCTTCTGATTTCGCACAATTCTTTTTGGCACGTATCCGCCAAGCTCCTGTCTGCGTTTTTTTAGATAGGTTATTTCCGGGCTATCTTCTTCAGGTTTATAAAAGGGAGCTTTTACAACATCTTCATCAGAGATAGGAATTCCAAATCGGCTTCTAAATTCTTTTAGCTCCTCTTCATTTAATTTTTTCTGTGAATGGGTAATGTTTTTTCCTTCACCTGCTTCACCCAAGCCATAACCTTTAACTGTTTTTGCCAAAATTACAGTAGGTCTTCCCTTAGTGTTTACAGCAGCTTTATAAGCAGCATATACTTTTTCTGGATCATGACCTCCGCGTTTCATTCTTTCTAAATCTTCATCAGTATGTTGTTTAGCAAGTTCAAGAAGTTCAGGATATTTTCCAAAGAAATGTTCCCTTATATAATCTCCGCCTTCAACAATATACTTTTGAGATTCACCGTCAATAAGTTCATTCATTCTTCTTGTAAGCATACCCGACTTATCAGCTTCAAGCAGCGGATCCCAATCACTGCCCCAAACTACTTTAATTACATTCCAACCGGCGCCTTTAAAAACTGCTTCAAGTTCTTGAATAATTTTTGAATTTCCTCTTACTGGACCATCTAATCTTTGAAGATTACAATTAATTACAAAAATTAAATTGTCCAACTGCTCCCTTGCCGCAAGTGAAATTGCACCTAATGTTTCGGGTTCATCAGTTTCACCATCTCCTAAAAATGCCCAAACTTTTGAATCAGACTGACTTTTAAGACCTCTATTTTCTAAATACTTGTTGAATCTTGCTTGGTAAATTGCCATAATTGGACCGAGTCCCATTGAAACAGTCGGAAATTCCCAGAATTCCGGCATTAAATGAGGATGGGGATAAGATGATAAACCGCCACCTTTAGCAAGTTCATGTCTAAAATTATGAAGTTTTTTAGCATCTAATCTTCCTTCAAGATAAGCTCTGGCATAAATTCCGGGAGAAGCATGACCTTGAAAATAAATTTGATCACCTTGATTATTATTATCCTTTCCTTTAAAAAAATGGTTAAATCCTATCTCATATAAAGTAGCAGCAGAAGCATAAGTTGAGATATGTCCACCTATTCCAGGATCTAACTTGTTTGCTCTAACTACCATAGCCATTGCATTCCAGCGGACCAAACTTTTAATTCTTCGTTCAATTTCTCTGCCGCCAGGAAATTTGGGTTCCTGGTCTTTAGGGATTGTATTTACATAAGGAGTATTAGCAGTAAAAGGAAGTTCAACCCCTGCCTCATGTGCATAAGTATCTAAATCGTGAAGTAGTTGTTTTACTCTCTCGGGACCGCCATTTCTTAAAACAAATTCTAGCGATTCAAGCCATTCACGAGTTTCAAACTCTTCAATTTCTTGACGATTTTCTTTTTTATTTTCATTCATTTGCTGAGTATTCCTTTTTAGAAAATTTTCAATTCACTTTAAAAGTCATTCTGTCTTATATTAAAGTTAGTTTTTAGACTATATTGTAAGTATTTAATATAAAACGATATAATCGTAGAAGTAACCTACTATAGTTTTATTGATTTTGCAAATGTGGGGATTATCGGTAGTTGCATATACAACTTTAAATAATTTATTATTAATAATACCAATTATGTGAATTTAATTACGATCATTGTTATATCGTCATCTATGTTTTTTGATCCCGACCAATCAACA
>RCND010001442.1_pt1 | contig 13466 bp, 13 predicted proteins | sample 2041351 | NCBI WGS metagenome assembly RCND01 (sample SAMN09708230, study PRJNA481090) | Marine sediment metagenome, whole genome shotgun sequencing project. | biome: marine sediment; feature: ocean; material: sediment; isolation source: Sewage treatment plant 12B marine sediment (STP12B) ...
ACGACGGCACAGAATGTGGTATCAACGAGGAAGGCGAACTCCTCATCCGCGGTCCGCACATCACTGCCGGTTACTGGAAAAACCCCGAGGCGACGGCGGAAGCGATCCAAAATGGTTGGCTTCACACGGGTGATGTTGCCAAGTGCGATCAGGATGGGTGTTTCTCAATTCTTGGCCGCTCGAAGGAAATGTTCATTAGTGGAGGAGAGAATGTCTACCCCGCAGAGATTGAGTCTGTTCTCTCTGCGCATCCATTGGTGCTTGAGGCTGCCGTCGTTGGTGTGCCACACAAGACCTGGGGAGAAGTCGGCAGAGCATTTGTGGTTGTTGCCGATGGATACGACGAGGATGACCTGCGGGCTTTCCTCGCTGAGCGTCTTGCCAGGTACAAGCTGCCACGTTCGATCATTATTCTTGAAGCCATGCCTTTGACAGCGATTGGAAAGCTCGACAAGAAACTGCTCGAAAACCAGGAGGTAGCGGAATGACGACTCCCGTACTCGAAGGTGTCACAGCACGAAACGTAATCACCGACCGGCTGACGACCCGGGTGCTGTTTAGCGGCCCTGATAATGGTATTCCCGTGCTGTTTATCCATGGCAATTTCTCCAACGCAACCTGGTGGGAAGAGACCATGTTGGCACTACCAGCAAAATTTCGTGGCATTGCACCCGATCTACGTGGTTATGGTGGAGCTGATCCTGATGTAAAAATCGACGCCACCCGGGGTATGGGTGATTTCGTGGACGATGCACTGGCACTGATGGATCACCTGGGCCACCAACGCTTCCACCTGGTCGGCAACTCGTTGGGTGGTCTGGTCGTCTGGTGGATGATGGCTGACATGCCACAGCGCCTGTTGTCCGTCACACTTGCTGGCCCGGGAGCACCATTCGGCTTTGGTGGAACCCGCGACGCCAGTGGAACTCCAACCACACCTGACTTTGCCGGCTCAGGCGGCGGCCTGATCAATCCGGACCTGGTGCAGAGCATACTGGATGGCGACCGGAACTCACTCTCGGACTTCAGCCCGCGCGGCATCATGCGTCGGTTGGTGTGGGGTGAAGGACATATTCCCGAACGTGAGGACGCCCTGATTGATGCCATGTTCCGGGTGCATATCGGTGAACACGAACTTCCCGGGGATAGTGAGTCATCGCCAAACTGGCCGTTCGTGCGGCCAGGAAAATGGGGCGCCACCAACGCCATGTCTCCCCAGTACGTCGACAACCTGGTCGAGCGCATTCTCGTCAGCGAACCCAAGGTGCATGCTTTGTGGGCTTATGGAGCCGATGACCTGGCAGTCTCCAACAGCGCGGGGTCCGATCCGGGAACCTGGGGCCCGACGGGGCGCCTGCCCGGCTTCCCGGGGTCAGAGGCTTACCCACCGCAACCGATGATGGACCAGATCCGAAAAATGCTCGACGACTACAGCGCAGCCGGAGGTTCCTACAACGAGGTGGCGATCGAAGATTCGGGACACGTGCCATTCATCACCCACCCGGACGAATTCAACCGGGTGTTCCATGAACTCCTTGAGCAAACCAGTTAGCCGGAGACCAAACATGCGTTACCTTTTACTAGCTACCCTTCTAATTACGGGATGCGCGGTTGCCGAGGATCCCGCACCTACGCTGAACATAGACAAAAGCCGTATCACCACCTCGGGTATTTCGGCCGGCGCATACATGGCGCACCAGTTGCACATTGCTTACTCAGACCTGTTCTCCGGTGCAGGCATCGTTTCAGGCGGGCCGTATAACTGCGCGGACAACTCCCTGACCACGGCCATGAGCCGTTGCATGGGGAACACAGATAACCCACTGCCGGTAGCAGACTTTGCCGCCGAAATCCGTGCCAACGCCGAGGCAGGCAAACTTGCGAATCCCGACAACCTGGCCGACGATCGTGTCTGGCTATTCCACGGCACCAATGACACGACGATCTCCGCCCAGGTCCACGACGCGACTGCCGCCCTTTACGCAGAGTTCATTCCTTCCGGGCAAATTCAACAGGTGAATGATGTTCCGTCTGGACACATTTTCCCGGCGCAGGACCACGGCAACGCCTGCAATGAAATGCTGCCGCCGTTCGTGGGAGACTGCGATTACGACGCAGCCGGTATATTGCTGCAGTACCTTTATCCCGGTTTGACCGCACCCGAAGACGAGGTGGAGACCACGCTTTTGGAAGTTTCCCTGCCTGGCGCGGACGAGGCGAACCTGATGGAAACCGCATACCTGTTCATTCCTCCAGCCTGTACCGGAGGCGACACATCCTGCGCGTTGCACCTGGTGCTGCACGGCTGTGCCATGTCGGCGGAAGTCCTTGGTACGGATTTCATCACGCAGACCGGCTACTTGCCCTGGGCAGAGGCAAACGACATCGTACTGGCTTTCCCACAGGTCGAGAAAAGCCTGGCCCCGCTTAACCCCCATGGTTGCTGGGACTGGTGGGGTTATACCGGAGAGGAATACCGTTGGAGAAATGGAAAACAGATGGCGGTACTGACTGACTGGATCAAGAACCTGTAGTGGTCTGATTGTTATTGCATCAAGGCAAAAGGAAGTCCTGCAGCATAAGCTGACAATTCCGCATCACAGTCCAGTAAATGGCGATAGCTTGAATTTGCTTCAAGCGTGGTGTAACTGATGTTGGGTTGATGAAAATCACGCAGGTGGTGTGTCAACTTAAGTGTACGGAATGCATCAAACCAGGTATGCATTTGTCGTACAAATTGCTCCGGATTTTTGCTTTGTCTGAATGCATGTTCAAGCGCCTGGCCCGTTTTAATTTTCTTCAGACCGTCCAATAGTGCCTGCCGCTTACGACTTTGATCAGGGTCACCGGTCTGATGAGCAAAAATACTTTCAGTGAGATCACTTGAGCCCGACTCCCAAATCGTGGTCAGGCTTTGCAACCAGAGTTGCAGTAATTCAAATACCACGGGATGGTAGAACCTGAAATCCTCTACGGGATCAGTCAGATCAGTGATTTTATTGACCGCAGCACCGGTCCCAAACGGCACCCGGTCTGAGCGACGTGATTCAATCACGATGGGCTTACAATCTTCCCCAGGGGCAAGCTCCAGCACAGACCCGACCTTGGCAAGCTTGTTGAGCAGGTAGAAATCTTCCCCGGCAGCGCGCTTCGGGAAACCACGTACCCTGGCATAGTGAACCGCATTAACTGCCATGGTACTGCCGATGGTATGGAAAGCATAAGGGGATTCGGCGAATCTCATACCAGCAACGTAATAACGTAACGATAATTCATACAACTGCGTTGCCAGTATCACTTCACTGTTTTTTTCATTCCTATCATCGTCGTTGTGGTGGAATGGATAAATCAGGGCCGCGTTTTTTGAGCTGATATTATGTTTCTGCTTGGTGCACGAGAAGTAGGTTTCCGGCAGCTGAACATCTGCATCGGTGCAGTGTATCCAGGGAGAGTGAATACGCCCATTGTGAATCAGACTTGCCGCCAGGTCAGCACCGATTTTCCGGGCATGACCCACACCGCATTTGGGGGGTAATTTGTAAGCTTCACTAAACCGATCCACCAATAAAACATCGCGTGCAAACAGCGGATCCCGTAGCAGGCTTAATGCAAACCCGGGGAGCTGCCGACCCGACTGCCATTGCAACTCAAAGCGTGCAAGCACAGCTTCGGCCAGGGTCTGGTTGTTTAAAGATACTTCATGGGCTGCGGAAACAGTTTCATTGATGACCAGGATCATCAAGCTACGTCCATCACAAGGTGGCGGAGATCGGAGGAATTCTGCTGATTCGTTGCAGGCGGGAATGACCATCACGTTTTGCCAATATCCTGGCCCGACCAGGCTGTCTGGCAAGCCGTCAAGCGCAGCGGTTTCAGGCTCCGCATATTGAAGCAGGTACTTTTCCACGTCTGCTAGTGCAATGCCAGCCGTATCGGCAGTTCGCTCACAATTGCAGCCTCTGCAGTCAGTAATTCATCGAGACGTTTTTGTACCTGGATTGGATCAGCGAATTTCTCAGCAAGTTGCAGGAACAGATTCTTGTGCGTCAGCTCAGAACGCGTTATCGAGTCGTAAAAGCGCTTCAGTTCTCCAGCAGGTAAGGCTTCGGCGATCAGACCAAAACGTTCGGCACCGCGAGCTTCGATGATGGCGGCTATCAGCAGTCGATCCATCAGGTACTCCGCATCCCCTTGCCGGCACAGACGTCTGAACGAGTTGACATAAAGATCCTTCTCGTCGGGCAACAGGGTCAGACCACGCGCATGCATCAGCTTGACGACGGCTCGAAAGTGACTAAGCTCTTCCAGGGCCAGGTCGATCATGGCAGCCACCAATTCCGGTTTATCGGGATAATGAGACACCATCGTCATCGCCATGCTGGAAGCCTTTTTCTCGGCCGTGGCATGATCCGGCAGAAAAACATCCATGGCTTCAACGATACCCTCTACCCAAATGGCAGGAGTTTGGAACTTCAACTCAAACATGTATGTGATGCCCTTTCAAATGGAGAGGTTTTATTATCCTACAAGTAGCGAGTGGAGTGTCAGCCCTATAGGGTAGACACTACACTGTGTATTTATCATTCCAGGTAATGCTGGTGAGCCATCAACTGCCCCACCATTGGTTGAAAAATAATTAAAATCTGCGCCGCCTTCGAAGTCTGGTTTCGATAAATATGCGGCTGCGAAGCCAGGAAGAGCAAACTGTCTCCCTTTTCAAGGACGTATTCCTGATCCTTGATCATACATGCCAACGTCCCCTTCAAAACATAGACAAGCTCCTCTCCTGCATGGGTAATCTGGCTGCTTGTGCTACTACCCGCTGGCTCGATGGTCATCAGGAAAGGTTCAATTTGTTGATGGGGCAGACCGCTGCCCAGATTCTCCATTCTGACACCGGCAGTTTCGGAAGTTGGCCTGCAGTTCTTCATGGTATGAATCACCTGCCCATCGGCATGTTGCTCAAAAAATGCCGTAACCGGCACCTCCAACGCATTTGCAAGGCTATGCAACGAAGATACTGTCGGCGAGTTATCTCCACGTTCTATCAAGCTGATCGCATTGGTCGACAGCCCGCTCAATACTGCTAATGCGCGCAAGGATAATTCTTTCTTAGTGCGTAACTCCCTGATACGCTGCCCTACAAGCAGTTTCTCATTCATATTTTATCCCCTGGTTCTGATTAGTGATGCAAAACGCATTATTATCTATTCCTCATTCATGTACAAATATAATTGACAACTATATAATATAGTTGTAATTTGTAAATGAAGAAATAAACCTGAAACCAGGGGTTAATAAACCATGAAAATCGCGATTGTTTCTGATGATAAACAAACCATTTCCCGCCATTTTGGCCGTGCTGAAAACTACATAGTGGTTTCAGTCGAGTCGGAAAAACCAGTAGAAAAAACAATACTGCCCAAGCTCAGCAGCCGAGATACTGACGCCGGTCATCGCCGCGGGCAGGACCGCAAATCAAATCCCAGGGGTAGCGGCTTCGGTCGTCATTCCAGGAGCAACCATGATCAGATGTTCAAGGACATCAAGGATTGCGATGTCCTGGTGGCGCGCGGCATGGGGCGTGGTGCTTATCAAGGTCTCGAGGAACTGGGAATCAAACCCATCGTCACTGACATAGTGGATGTAGACGCCGCTGTTCAAGCTATATTGGACAACACAATTGTTAACCATACAGACAAACTGCGCTGATTGTTAGGTTGCCTTACTAATTCCGGAAGGGGCGCTGAGGTGGGTTATTCCTTGCCTCTGTACTCCGAACGGTCAATTCAAAAGTCACGTAGGGTGGGTAACTCGTTACCCACGACACATCATCCCGGTTTTTATTGGCTGCCAGCATGACAGGCTCCGATCCCGTGCGTAATGAATTACGCGCCCTAAACCCCAGGTTCAATACTAAAAGAAAGGTGATAAATCCCCAATTCCAGAGTACTTTTAATCGGATTCGGCGCACACTTATGAAAGATATGCAGCATCCTGGCATTATTGTGCAGCACATCAGCAGTAAACTTGACGATGCCACGCTTACGGGCGATTTCAATCAGTTGGTTGAACAATGTGATACCCAGACCCTGACCTTGCCAATCATCTCTGACAATGAAAGCAACTTCCGCAGCGTTGGTGGCTTTTTCAAGGGCATAACGGCCAACAGCAACGATCATCTCGTGTTCATCTTCATGCGTGACACTGGCCAGGGCCATGTTGTTCACATAGTCGATATTCACCAGTTTGGTCAGCTTGCGGTGTGGCATGGATTTCATTTTTGAGAAAAAGCGATGATATAATGTTTGCTCCGAGCACGCATAAAAAAGATCTCTCATCATATCTTCGTCCGTTGGACGTAGCGGACGCATATGAACAGGCCTGCCGTCATTACTGGTGAATTCTTTTTCAAAAGAGCGTCTATTCAGGTCACCAATACCAAAAACTGCAACCTGGTCGCTGTAAACGAGTTTACGCTTACGCGCCTCCTCCATTAATTTTTCACGATGATCCGGATGAGCAATATGTATCAAAGCCATGGCCCGTTCGCGTATGGTCTTGCCATGCAGGTTGGCGGTGCCGTATTCCGTCACGACGTAATGTACGTCTCCCCGGCTTGTAACCACACCCGCTCCAGGTGTCAGAATTGGTGTAATACGTGACACCTTTCCACCGCAGGCGGTGGACGGAAGTGCAATGATGGGTCTGCCTTGACGTGAACGTGCAGCGCCACGTATGAAATCGACCTGGCCACCAATACCACTGTAAAAGTAGGTTCCAAGTGAATCAGCGCAAACCTTGCCGGTCAAATCAACTTGCAAAGCTGAATTGATCGCGACCATCCGGTCGTTCTGTGCGATACGGAACGGATCGTTGGTGTATTCCGTGGGATGGAATTCACACATTGGATTGTTATCAATGAAATCGTAAAGACGCCGGGTGCCTAACACAAAGCTGGCAACGATCTTGCCGGCATGGATGTTCTTGCGTGAACCGTTTATCACCCCCCGCTCAACAAGCTCGATCACACCATCGGAAAACATCTCTGAATGAATACCCAAATCCTTCTTGTCTCCAAGACAGGCCAAAACCGCATCGGGGATAGTGCCAATACCTAATTGAAGCGTTGAACCATCCTGAATAAGGTCAGCAATGTGTTGTCCAATCCGCTTTGCCACCTCGTCTATTTGACCTGCTGGCGCCTCAAGGATTGGCTCACCGCTGGGGACAAGTGCATAAATTTCGTTAACGTGAATAAAACAGTCACCGAGTGTGCGTGGCATATTGGGATTGACTTCCGCCACCACCAGACGGGCACTCTCTGCTGCTGATTTGGTGACGTCGACGCTGACACCGTAACTGCAATAGCCATGTTCATCAGGTGGCGACACCTGGATAAACGCCACGTCAATCGGCAACTTACCTCGACGAAACAGATCAGGCACCTCTGAAAGAAAAACAGGCGTGAAATCAGCACGTCCTTCGGCGACCGCCTCGCGCACATTCGGCCCGATGAAAAGCGCATTGAGTCGAAAACCATTTTCCAGCTTTGGGTCAGCATACGGAGCTGTTCCCAGTGTAAGTATGTGGGTAATCTGTGTATCAGACAGTTCCTGCCCCCGCTCTGAAAGCGCATGAACCAGTAACTGTGGCTCCGCAGCTCCGCTACCAATAAAGACCCTCTGTCCACTCCTGACTTCCATGACAGCCTCTTGCGGGGTCATCACTTTGGATTTGTAAATCTTTTTCCACTCTTTCATCGAATAAGTCCCTAAAAGAAAAAACGATCAGGTTCCCACTTATCGGTTTTGAAGACCGCCCGAATTGTGCGCAATATCCATGATTACTCTGACATGCTGGATGATACCCGATCTTGTAAATTTTTAATGCAAAGGTGTGCATACCCCCGGTGACAAATATCCACTTCTGCAATCCAAACCAAAGCCCGGTGAACTAGAATAACGGTGGGACTGATTAAAATGGATGATCAAATGAGGCGTGCAGATATAACCGATGGATACATCCATGCGCTGGGGCTGCAAAGAAGAAAGCCGGATTTGGCACTTCTTGCTGATATTTCCAGCCGGCATGTGGCGCAATTCGCTTTTTCCAGTGTCGGGCCCCGGCTTGGAGATGATCTGCCACTGGACTTCGAATCACTCTACAGACGCATCGTCGAAGGCCATCGTGGTGGATATTGCTTTGAGCAAAACGGTTTGCTATTTGAGCTTTTGCAGGAACTGGGGTTCTCTGTAAGACTGTATCTTGCCCGCGTGATTTACAATCAGGACATTCACCCGGGTTTGACTCACCGTGTCACGCTGGTGGAAATCGAAGGAAAACGATATATGGTTGATGTCGGTTTCGGCCCGCAGGGACCGGCACGACCCGTAGGAATGTCTGGAAAAGAGTCTCATGATGGTTTTCGGGTGTTTCGAATTGCGCAATGTCGTTCCGGCGAATTTCATATGCAGGTCTTGCGGGATGGTGAATTCTTCTCGTTGTACAAGTTTGAGCTTACCTACTATGGTCAGGCGGACTGCGAATTGGGGCATTTCTATTCGCATAAACATCCCGGGGCCAGTTTTGTGAATCACCTGGTGGTGTCAAGGATCATGGAAAATGAAATCCGTTCGTTGCGAAACCGCAAATTTTCAGTGACCACCAAATCCGGTGAACAAAAGAAGCTGATCGAAGATCGTATGCACCTGAGGAAGATACTCGATAAGCAATTTGACATCAGGGTCACTGATGCTGAAAGTAGTCGCTTGTTTGCTTAATCGGCTTAAACTGCAAGAAATGGACCGGAAACAGGTCGAGATACCACAGCTATCAATATGAAAAAATCACGTGTACCTACAACCCGTTTCGGTCGACTGACAAGGTTAGGTCTCACTGTGGGTGAGTTGGCGATCGGTGGTGCCGTAGAGAGTGTACGCCGGTTGTCCAGTACAAAACGCGATGACGCTTACAATGTATTTCTGACCGCTACCAACGCCAAAAAGCTTGCCAGCCGTCTGGCGGGTATGCGTGGCGCTGCCATGAAGATGGGACAAATACTATCCATGGAAAGTGCTGACTTCCTGCCCAGGGAATTTGCCGATGCCCTGGCCATTCTGCGTGACTCAGCTGACACCATGCCTCTCAAGCAAATTCGACGATTGATAGGACGCGAATATGGCAAGGGCTGGGAGAAGCGCTTCATTGATTTCAATTACGAACCCATCGCCGCAGCCTCAATAGGTCAGGTGCACCGGGTATTTACCGAAGACGGGCGTGATCTGGCACTGAAGATTCAGTATCCGGGCGTAGCAAAAAGCATCAACAGTGATGTTGATAACATGGCAATGCTAATGCGCTTGATTAATCTGCTACCGGTAGAAATCGATATTTCCGGAATAGTCAAAGAGACCAAGCGCCAGCTTCACCAGGAAGCAGACTATATCGTCGAAGCTCAATACCTGAAAGCCTACCGCGCACTGGTACAGGATGAACCACGCTTTGTAGTTCCGAAAGTGTACGACGACATGACGACGACACGTATCCTGGCCATGGACTATGTCGAGGGCGTACCACTGGAATCTCTCGCCGGTGAAGGGGTGACACAGGAATTGAAGGACAGTGTCGGCAGCCTGCTCCAGCACCTGATGTTTCGTGAGTTGTTTGAATTCCGTACCATGCAATCAGACCCGAATTTTGCCAATTACCTGTACCAACCAAAAGAGGATCGTATCGTCTTGCTGGACTTTGGATCTACGGTGACTTTCGAAGAGGAGTTCACTCATCGGTATGCAGGCATTGCCCGTGCCATGATCGATGGGGACGACACCGCCCTGCGACATCTGGCCGAAAAAATGGGCTATATTTCCCCGAATAACAGTGATGAATATGTGACACGTATCCTGGATATGATCCGCCTGGTTTCCGAGCCTGTTATCCATGGTGGTGTTTACGATTTTGGTAGCTCTGACGTATTTGCGCGTGGCCGTGATGCCGGTCTTGAGATGATGTTCAATGGTATGAGTGAGTATCGTGCCCCACCACCCGAGACTATATTCCTGCACCGCAAACTGGTTGGCTGCTTCATGTTGTGCTCTCGTATCGGTGCACGTGCGAATGTGCGGGAGCTTATTGAACCCTTCTTACCGCCAGGCCGGATTACCTGAAGGAAAGGACCGACCGATCATCCCAACGCACAATTAAAGTCGAAACTTGGTGATGTCATCACTATCACTATTGAAACAGCCAATGGCGAAGTACAGGACTTCCCGGAAAATATTGATATACCGAGTTTTGACAGCCTGGGTTTCCTACTATCGAATCAGCTATGTTTCCTTTAAAACAGAGTAAATGGGACCGGATTCGGTCAAGGTGCTTTGATAGAGCACTATTCTCCCAATTTCCAGACGGATGTCTATTTGCTGGTCAAAGGTCGTTTTGATCTGTTTGGCCCTTTTTAGTCGCCCGACTGTCACGTGCGACCGAAACTCTCTTTGGTCCATGCTTTGCTTGTTGTTTTTTAAAAACTTCAATGTAATTTGAAAGAGACTGTCCAGGGATCTGTCAGGATCACCGGTCAGAGCGATGATTCTACCGGTGGGCTCCGGAAAGCGCGTCAGCATGGATAGCCTGTGACAGAAATGTTTCTCCTTTCCATAAGTTTCATCAAACAGGTCAATCAGGATACCGACCTCGGCTACAGGTACATTACCCAGGAATGCGAGGGTCATATGTCGGTTGATTTCAGGTACCCAACGTATATCTCTCCATGACTCTTTCAGGGGTCTCAGTAAGCCATTAATGTGTTGTTGAGCCTGGATATCAACGGGAATTCCGATAAATACCCTTTGCATACCGGGCGGATTCACGTATCCATGACCAGCACGCCGGCACCCTTGATAAGCACTTCTTCTGCCGCTGCCACTGGTCTCTCAACCTCGCTCAGCACCAGCGGCTTTTCGGTTATCGGTTTACACTCGTGAAGTATCTGCGCATACATGAATCTGCTCTCCCGGGTATCCGCTATCCTACTTCAATTGAAAAGCCCGCTGCAGTTGGCCCTGTATCTTGTCCATACTCTGACCAATCACATCTTTGGGAATCTCTTTGACTACAATGCGCGCCAGTCCGTCGCTCAAGGTCTTGCGTATAACCCCCAAAACGGCCGGTGCCGCCAGAATGACCAATTGACTAAACCCACCCTTCAAATAGGTGCTTTCAAGCAGTTCGGTTATCTCTTTTACAAATTTCCGGCGACCTTCTTCCTTCACACCGGTATCCGGCTCCATTCCGTGCCGGCCCGGACCGGTGCGGTTATACGCTCTGCCGGGCGCATCAGATATCAGGTCACGCGTATGTGCCGCACCCTCTTCATTAGTTAGTGTTTTTTCCAATGTGAGTTCTCCCGAAAGCTGCTTGCTTGAGTAAATCTGCGCCTCAGCCTGGTTGGCGACTAAAATCCAGGTTGTAGTCATATATTGATGCTCCTTTCTATGGCCATAAAACACCTCTCATTCAAGAGGTGCTGACAGGGCTAACTGTCTAGGAATTATCGATGGTTTTTCTGACTTTCTCGATCAGATCAAGCGGAAAAACGATAGTCGAGGTCCTGTCACCGGCAATCTCTGTCAAGGTCTGCAGGTAACGCAACTGTATAGCATTTGGCTCAGCGCTGAGTATTTTGGCTGCTTCCATCAATTCGGTAGCAGCCTGTTTTTCACCGGTGGCATGGATGACCTTGGCACGTCGCTGACGTTCTGCCTCGGCCTGTGCAGCGATGGCGCGGATCATGCTCTCATCGAGATCCACATGCTTGATCTCCACATTTGACACTTTGATACCCCAGGCATCGGTCTGGCGATCCAGTACGGCCTGAATGTCCTTGTTCAGGGTATCCCGCTCTGCCAGCATTTCATCCAGTTCGTGCTGGCCCAGCACCGAACGCAGTGTTGTCTGCGACAGTTGGCTAACGGCATCGAGGTATTTCTCCACCTGGATAATGGCTTTGTCCGGTTCAATCACACGGAAATAGACCACCGCATTGACGTGTACGGAGACGTTGTCCCTGGAGATAACATCCTGTGTGGGCACATCCATCACGATGACCCGCAGGTCCACCCGTTCCATCTGCTGGATAATGGGAATAACAACAATCAATCCCGGGCCTTTGACCTTCCAGAACCGCCCGAGCTGAAAAATGACAGCGCGTTCGTACTCACGCAGAATCTTGATAGCACTGAAGATAATGCTCAACAGGACAAACGCGATGATGCCAAAGATATATTCAAACATGTCTCTTCTCCCTCATCAGTTCATACATAGGAATCACTCATCGGCAAGGCGTACCTTGAGCGTCAGTCCATCAATACCGGTCACCACGATGGCCTGCCCTTTACGCAACGGTGACACAGCGAGTGCATTCCAGCGTTCACTGTGTACGAATACATTTCCGTGCTGCTCAAAATCTGCCAGGACCGTGCCTTGTGCACCGATGAGCTCTTCACGCCCGGTTACCACCGGTCTTTGCCTGGCTTTCACAGCAATACCAATGATGGCCATCAAGCCCAGCGAACTGACCAGTGCAATCGCACCGATCAATGGCCGCGATACCACGAATCCGGGCACGTCGGTATCAATCAGGATGATCGAGCCAATCACAATGGAAATGACACCGCCTATGCCCAATGCACCAAAACTGGGTACTACTGCCTCACCGATCATCAGGATAATTCCGAGAAACAGCAGGGCAAAGCCCGCATAATTGACCGGTAACATCTGGAATGCGTACAGTGCGATCAATAGACAGATGGCCCCAATCACACCGGGGAGGACTGCACCGGGGTTGTAACCTTCAAGAATGAGACCGTAAACGCCTATCAATAATAATAAGTAAGCGATCGTAGGGCTGGTTATCACCCCCAGAAACTCGCTTTTCCAGTCCGGCTCAATCTGCTCGATCAGTAGCGATGTTGTATCCAGTACCCGGTCCCTGCCTTGTACGTCAACAGTTGTTCCGTGTATTTGCTTCAACAGGTCATTCACATCATTCGCGATCAGGTCGATCACACCAGTTTTAAGTGCCACTTCTGCGGTAATACTGGCTGCTTCACGCACCGCCAGTTCAGCCCAATCGGCATTGCGTCCGCGCCTGGTTGCCAGGCCACGTATATAGGCCACTGCGTCGTTTATCGCCTTGCGACTCATGGTGTCAGCAGGGCCACTCGCTGTGGCTGAGTCCTGCTCATCTTCAGCAGGCCCCTCCGCCTGACCCGGTTGCTTGCCACCTATAATGGAAACCGGTGTAGCCGCTCCTACATTGGTCGCCGGACTCATGGCGGCGATGTGACTGGCATAAAGAATATAGGTGCCCGCACTGGCCGCACGCGCGCCCTCGGGAGTAACGTAAGTCGCCACCGGTACCGGTGAATTGAGGATGGCCTTGACGATGTCCCGCGTAGATGCGT